>Ga0272445_1000323_pt1 | contig 46890 bp, 45 predicted proteins | sample YNPCB0031_FD_194404 | JGI IMG/M metagenome (GOLD analysis project Ga0272445, IMG submission 194404) | Hot spring sediment microbial communities from Yellowstone National Park, WY, United States - YNP-CB-003-1 | ecosystem: Environmental > Aquatic > Thermal springs > Hot (42-90C) > Sediment... | reverse complement strand
GAGAGCTCGCTTATCCTCGTCTTCGAGTGTATTTGCGCGCCCTCATAAACCTCAGCATCTTTAACGTACCGTAGTTCCTCGACCTCAGCTCCACGCTCAACGAGCACCGAGTTTGCCTCAACGTAACCTACCTCAGCCCCCCTCCTGATAATCACCCTATCACCGATTACGCGCTCTACCTCAGCATTCCTCCCAATCTCTACCTCGCAACCAACAACCAATCCCGAAACCTCCGAGTCTTTCCCGAAGACTATCTTCTTCCCTGTAAGCCTCCCTACCCTCACACCCCCGTCAACCCTGGCTTCAGAAACCACCACGTCGTGCGCTCTCATAGAGCCTGAGACGTCGAGAACCCCGACCTTAACACGCTCAGATACCTCAACAGAGCCAGAGACCCTCAGTTCTGCTGCTTCTAGAGTGCCTTTAACGTTGAAGGAGCCTGAAGCGCGGATCTCCCTACCTATAAGGTTTCCCGAAATCCTCGCAGAACCGCTTACCTCAAGAACCCCTACCTCAACATCGCCTTCAATACTTAGCGAGCCGGACACGTCTGCACTACCGAGCTTTAAAGGTCCCCTCAACTTAACGCTACCGCTCACACGTAGCTCCTCCACAGCCATAACGTAACACCACCTCAATAAACGTCTCGGAACAAATAACGTTAACTCACAAATTGTGATCTAGTGAGGGCTGATCATTCCTAAAACCCTAAACCAGCTTGCGGAAACCCCTACGCGTTAGGAGTGTTAAGGAGTAGGAGATTAAGCACGCTACAGTCCACGCGATTATGCCGAGCACCCCTAAACCTAAGAAAATCTCTTTCTGTTCCGTAGGTAGGTTGGATGCCAGCACCGTCAAGCCCCATAGAGCGTTTACCGCGCCGTGTAGGGATGCGGCGGGCAAAACGCTGTTCGAGGAAGTCGTCAGCAGTAGGTGTGGGTAGGTTAACGCGATAGTTAGCAACGTGAACAGGACTATACCGAAATACCTGCTGATTTGGTAGTTGAATCCTAGGAGGATCGTTGCAGGAGCGTGCCACAAACCCCATAAAACACCCACAACCACAGTGTTTCTTAAGCTAGGGCTACGGCCTAGAAGGTCGTAGAGGTAGCCCCTCCACCCAATCTCCTCTCCGAGAGCGAAGAACGCGTTTACGGACACCGCAGTTAAGTACGCGAGCACTACCTGAGCGTATGCTGACGTGGTGGCGATGCTGATCACCTGCTCCTCACTCATCGACGTGAAGATCTTTCGCAGTGAGTCAGCTATGAACTCAATGTACGCGCTGAAATCAAATAACCTCATAGGTAACGCGATAATCAAGTAAAGCCCTAAAACAGCGTAAACCACCAGCGGCGCCAGGAAATACAGTATAATAGACCTCTTAGAGAACCCGAGGAACTTCCTGAAACTAGCCGGGATACTCTCCTCATAAAGCACTAAGCATATGAAGACTGATAAAGTAACGCCCCACATCCTAGCAAAACCCCATAAAAATCCGGGTAAACCGAACAACAAAACAGCTATATCCATCACTAGAGCGATCACGTAAGACAAAACAACGAAAGTTAGTATCTTTAAAACCACGCCCCCGCCCAACCACCACCCCACACAATATACTGAATCAGTAAATATATGGCCGGAGCTTCCCTAGACCGCAGACACTGCCTAGGTTTTGAGTATTGAGAGCGCGTTAGTTATGACGCTGATATCGCTTAAGATCATCGCGATAGCGGCTAGCTCGGGGGTGATGAATAGGTTTAGCGATGTGTAGAATGCTCCGGTAGCTAGTGGTATGAGCGCGGTGTTGTATATGAAGGCCCAGGCAATATTCTGTATCATCTTCTTTTTAACGACCCTACTGAAGTTGAGTAGGAATAGGAGGGTTCTTAAGTCGTTGCTCAATATCACGGCGTCACCCGCTTCCTTCGATATCTCAGCACCACCCCCCATCGCTACCCCGAGATATGCTGTGCTAAGTGCTGGCGCGTCATTGATTCCGTCACCCACGAAGACTACCCTATGACCCCTTGACTGCAGGTCCCTGATCAATTCCGCTTTATCGCTCGGTCTTAACCCCCAGTAAGCGAAGTCTAGCTTAAGCAAATCCTTATAGTACTTGACGCTTGGCTCCACGTCCCCGCTAGCGAGTCCGACGCGGTAACCCCTACTCCTTAACTCCTCAATTACTTGCGGGACCCCTTCCTTCAGCTCATCACCGATCTCTAAAACAGCCGCAACTCTCGAGTCCACCATCACTAGTATGGGGGTGTTCCCCCTCAACCCTATCTCATTAACTTGCCTCAAGACCTCCTCACCCACTGAGACGTCGAGTCTAGACGCTAACTCAAGGTTTCCGGCAGCAACCCTCACCCCGTTAACCAACCCGAACACCCCCTCCCCAGGCACGTGCACGTACTCGTCAGGATCGGAGCGCGCCACGCCCTCCTCCTCACACTTCTTAATGATGGCTTGGGAGAGGGGGTGTTCACTACGTGACTCAACGGCGCACAGTAACTCAAGAGTCTTCCGGGAGTCGAGACCGTTAACGAAATGCAGTGCCAGAACTCTCGGCTTGCCGACTGTTAGAGTGCCTGTCTTATCGAAAACCACCATATTCGAGTTCAGTGCTTTCTCGAAGACCTCCCCGGCCCTAACCAACAAGCCCGTTCTAGAAGACCTTAGAACAGCGATTGAGACAACTAGTGGTGTCGCTATGCCTAGCGCGCAAGGGCATGCAACAGTTAATACCGCAGCCATGAACATTACGGCGAGCTGGACACTACCCCCCGCAACCCACCAATACGTGAGAGTAGCTAACGCGATGAACAGAACCACCCACGTGAAGTACCCAACCACCCTATCAGCTAGTCTCGCTAATCCAGGCTTCTGATACTCAGCCTCTCTAACACTCTCGACCACGTACGCGATGAGGGTCTCATCCCCTACCCTGGTAGTCCTTACCCTCAAGTAGCCTGAGTACAGGAAACTCCCGGCTAGCACCGGATCCCTACCCTCACCCTTCTTAACTCGAGGGACCGGCTCGCCGGTGAAGCTAGACTCGTCCACGTACCCGAAACCCTCCACGACAACCCCGTCAACCGGTATGATCTCGCCAGCCTTAACCTCTATGACGTCACCGGCCTTAACCTCCGTCACAGATCTCTCGACGACTGTGTCGCCGACAACTACCCTGACCCTACCTCTAAGTGAGGTGATGAGATCCTCAAGCGATTTAAACGCTCTCTTACGTAACCTCTCCTCCAAGTACTTACCGAACCCAACGAAGCCTACGACCCCTGCAGACGCTTCGAAGAAGGAGGACGCGTGGAAGCCGCTGTGGAGGTGTAGTAGGCCAGCTACCGACGCCACCCCGGCAACGAATGTCGAGATTGAGGATACGGCTATGAGGGAGTCCATGATAGGCGTCCCAAACGAGAAAGCCTTAAACCCCCTAACGATTATGTCGTAGTTGAGCGCTATAGCCACTGCAGCCGCAAGCATGAGAACCGCGCTAGACCCGCGATCAGTGAAGTACGCGTTATTAGTCAGCATCGAGTACGTAGATAGCGTGATGACGCTTAAACCTATCAAGAAGGACGCCAACCTCCTGTAAAGCAACAACCTCTCGGCGACGACGCTGGACCTCCCCGGTACCTCAGTAATTAATTCCGCGCCGAAAGACCTCAACCTACTCACGACTTCCTCTCTAGTAGTTTCGAGAGGGTTGTATAGGACTGTCACCACGCCGGACGCTGAAGACACCCTGACGTCCAGAACCCCCCTCACCTTCAGAATCCTCGATTCTAGCGCAGCCCTCTCCTCCCCGCTGAAACCCCTTAAGTCGAAGTGGAGCTTCTCTTTATAGACGTCGTAACCAGCGTCTCTAATAGCTTTATACAAGTCTCGCAGGGAGCACACACTCTCATCATACTCTAACTCAGCCGCGCCAGTGCTCACATCAGTGTTAAAGAAACTAACGCACCCTAACGACCTAACCCTCCTCTCGATTGCGTAGACACAGGTAGGGCAATCAATCCCCACAATCTTTATCCTCACTCTACTAACCAAGAAACACTACCCCCACTACCCGGTAAGTACCTTTTAACGCTTACTACGCTGATTAAGGCATTCCTTGAGGACCGTGCGTCAAGTAGTACTCAGGATTCTTCTCAAACTCGCTTAAGCAACGCTTACTACAGAAATAGTAGATCCTCCCCTTATAGACTGTCTTATACTGCGTCTTCTCAGAATCAACCAACATACCGCAAACAGGGTCTAAGTGCTTAGCCACCTCAAACACCCCAATATCATATACGTTAACAATGTTATAAATACAGCCCCCAGCATAGCGAGACCCGGCAACGCTTAAGTTTGTTCCCCGCTTAATTATTGTAGACGTGACCTGGCTCGGTGTTAGGTATGAAGGTATACCGAGTTAACGATGTCGAGGTAGTCTTGATTAAGGGTGATATAACGGACGTTGAAGCAGACGCTATCGTTAACGCGGCTAATCAGTATTTAGAGCATGGGGGAGGAGTTGCTAAAGCCATCGTTAAGAAAGGTGGTGAGATAATCCAGTTAGAGAGCAGGGAGTGGGTTAGGAGATACGGCCCGGTCCCCGTAGGTGGGGTAGCGGTGACTAGCGCGGGCAAGCTCAGAGCTAGGTACGTAATACACGCTGTTGGACCTGTTTACGGGGATCCTGAAGGAGATATCAAGCTAGCCTCAGTTGTTAGGAATAGTCTAGCCAAAGCTGAGGAACTGAATTTAAGATCTATTGCTCTACCAGCAATATCCACGGGTATTTTTGGGTACCCTCTTAACAAGGCAGCTTCGATCATGGCTGACACACTCAAGAATTACGAATACAGGAAGCTCAGGAAGGTTCTAGTCGTGCTATATACTGAGGAAGCATTCAAGGTATTCGAGCGAGTATTCGATGAGGTACTGGAAACACAGAACCCTTAGCAAGCGCTAGCCAACACCACTTGCTTAAGACTGAACGCGGACACCTCTTTAATAAGATAACTCTCATAGCCCGTGAAGAGAGGAGGTCAGAACTTTAATCACCTACTTGAGGAGCGAGCCTTAATTATAAGCACTACGATCTGCTAAGTTTTTTATAAAGTATTTTGCCGCCCTGAAGGGCGAGGATTTCAGTCGTAAACTTTACTGAAGTCAAATAGCTCAGTCGTGTGAGACATGTTGTTGCTTGGTCTCCACGCCGGGCACGGCGATTTCACACCACTCCTTAATTATCTCCTCTTCACTCCTATTAGTCTCTACTAACTGAACCTCCGCGTAACCCGGTTTCTTTTCTTCTCTCCGTAGAACTAACTGAGTATACTCAACTGCTCTACGGGTTGGATGAGTAGTTATCTCTACGTATGCTCTCGCAATAGCAGCTGCTGAAGCTTCTTGCAGTACTATGACCTGATCTTTGAAGACAATGATTAATCTCATGTGTACATGATTTGGTGGAATTAAGCCGATGACTCTTAAGACATCTTTATTCCCGTAAACTCTAATATTACTCGACATGTTAGCATCCTTCATGTACTGTCAACCATTCTATATATGGTTCGAGGTAGTTAAGAATGCTTATTATTCGTTGGGTCCCGTATCTAGGTTTAAGGTTGGTAACGCATAGAGATATTTGGAGAGAGCACTTAATTAGAGCTTGGAGGGACAATAAATTGTGGTGCTTGAAGAGAGAATTAAGTATTTTCTTGGGGCAGCCATTATTTCTATATGAGGGAAGAGAATATTACTTACCCGAGGTATTGATGTATGGGTTCTGGTTACGATGAAGAGTTAAGTGAGGAGGAAGAGAAGTTCTTCGAAGGACTTACGCACCCGATTGCAGCCACTATATGCGAACTTCGAGACACCTCCCCTGTTGGTAACTATTGGCTCACAATAACGATAATCATCATCAATGTTTTAGTGGCAATGCTTACCGGGGGAATATTGTTTATGAATACCGTGTTCGCATATAATGTGTACCCCTCATCAGCTTGCTTAGCTAGCGGTGGTTGTTTCCTCGAATTACTTCTCTCGATGTTTTCTCACGTGAATATTTTTCACTTAGCGGGTAATATGGCGTTTCTCTATGTAGTGGGTGATAATGTCGAGATAACGCTGGGTAGGCCGAAGTATCTCTTAGTTTACTTAGTGTCTGGGATTGTTGGCGGGTACACGCAAGCAACGATCACTCTAGCATTAAATCCGGGAGGAGCGTCAGTTCCCATGCTCGGAGCTTCAGCCGCTATTAGTGGACTCATAGGTAGTTATTTAATTCTCTACCCGGGTGCGGCGATGTGTAAGTGTATTGGGTTTAGAATTGTGTGGAAGTGTTTCAAGATTAAAGCTGCCGCATACTTATCGTTATGGGTATTCCTACAATTCCTGTACGTTTTGATCTTCCCATTCATAGCTATCTGGGCCCATCTAGGAGGGTTCTTCACCGGACTAGCTCTAACGTATGTTTTAGTTAGTAGGGAGAGGGTGCGGGAGCTTAGGAAGGAGTTAGCTCGCGGAGTGTATAGAGGGTTCTCACCCACAGACGAAGAGCTCCACACATACTCACTCAGCCCAGCAGCAAGACTCATCGTAGCCTCAGCCTCTATAATCACGCTCATGCTAATACTGGCTTCCACAGCGCAAATAATCACGACGGGGGCAGGCTACTACGTAAGATATGTGGAGTACGAGTCCTTATGTACGTACGTGAGTTGCTTCCAATCCTTCGGTAAGGAGCTTAAATGCTTCTGTAATGGCTGCAGCCTACAGGTTTTAGGAACACGCTACGAGATACTGCCTACAGAACCGAACATGACGCCAGCAAAGATTACGGAGCCTCCCTGCCCACCAAGCAGAGTGTGGGTGTTTACAGGAGCTTACAGCTTACGCAACGCCCTAATAACATCTACCCTATTATCGCTAATCTTCATCATCTTAACCGCTCTGACCCTACACGTAATGAGGAAAGGATATAAGGAAGTAGAGGTCACGTACATATTACCCACTCCTCAAGAGAGTCAGGAAAAGCTCACATAAACCCGCCGCCACGAAACTCTCCGCGTAGTATCGTGAATATTTAGTAAATCATGAAGCCACGTGGTTTGGAGCCGCCGGCGGGATTTGAACCCGCGACCCCCGGCTTACAAGGCCGGTGCTCTACCCGGCTGAGCTACGGCGGCTCTCCTCTTAATGTTTTCTTATAGGGTTTTATAATGTTTATTTGGTGATGTGTTTGAGGGTTAAGTTGGTTGTTTCGTTAGGTCCTTCTTCTAGTTCTGCTGACGTTATCGTCTCTATGTTGCGTGAGGGGGTTTCTGGTTTTAGGATTAACTTAGCTCACGGTGTGTTGAGTGATTGGGTTGGGATGATTAGGTCTGTTAGGTGGGCTGAGTCTCTTGTTGGGAGGCTTGCCTCGGTAATCGTGGATATTAAGGGTCCTTCACTTAGGTTGGGTGAGTTTCCGGACGTGGTCAGCGTTCCTGCAGGGTCTTTAGTTGAGTTCTGTGTTTCAGGGTATTCTAGGGGGGAGGTTCCCAGAATCCCGTTCCCGCATGAGGAAGTCTTCAAGAAGGTTTCCGCCGGCGACTTACTGGTAATGGATGACGGTAGGGCGAGGTTCAGCGTGGTCGAGGTATCTGGGGATTGCTTCAAAGCGAGAGCTCTAACCTCTTGTGAGTTGAGGCAGAGGAAGAACGTGAGTTTCCCTGATAAGGAATTCGAGGGGGGATACATGAGTGTTGAGGACGTGAACGCTTTAAGAGAGCTCTGCAGGGAGGGGGTAGACTACGTTGACGCAAGCCTCGTGAGGGATGCGGGAGACGTTAAGGAGTTGAGGGATTACCTATCGAGCATCGGGTGTGACGCGCTAGTAATAGCTAAGATAGAGACGAGGAAAGCAGTGAAAAACCTGAGCGAGGTTATTGAGGCATCAGACGCTGTCTTAGTAGCTAGGGGGGATCTAGGAATGAATTTCGGTCTCGAGGAAGTCCCCATACTGCAGAAGAAGATAATTGAGGAATCACACAAGATAGGGAAGCCAGTCATAGTAGCTACGCAACTCCTGGAATCCATGATAAACAACCCAGTACCCACGAGAGCAGAGGTATCGGACGTGGCGAACGCTGTGCTGGAAGGCGTTGACGCGTTGATGCTGACCGGGGAAACAGCGGTGGGTAAGTACCCTGTCGAAGCGGTGAGGTGGTTGAGGAAAATCGCTGAGAGAGCTGAGTCCATGTACAAGCCGGTGACGCGGAGGGAAACAGAGTACGTGAGGAAATCGCTAAAGAAGAGATACGCTAAAGGAGTGACCGAACTCGCCGAGGATCTTGACGGGGTCTTAGCAATATACTCCGTTAAGGGAACGACTGTATTCACCATAGCCTCACTACGCCCTAAAGCACGTTGCTACGCAGGGGTGCCCGCGAAGGGCGTGGCTAGGAAGCTCTCCATAGTCTGGGGGGTTGACGTCAGGGTAGTTGAGGCAAGCAACTACATGGAAGGTCTTGAGAAACTGTACGCAAGCCTACTAAGTAGCGGTGACTTAAGGAAAGGGGATTTAGTGATCTTAACTTACGGTCTGAGAGACAAAGAACAAGTGATTAAGGTTAGGGTTGTGGAGTGAAGCTTTAAAATCTAATACGTTAATAACTTAGCTCACGAGATGAGGTGAATGCCTGAGAAACGTAAGAAGGAGGTAGGTAAGGTAATCAAGAAGAAGAAAGCTAGGACGATAGCGCTTAAGATGAGGAGGCTCGACATAATAATAATCAGCGTCATAATAGCCTTAATAGTTGCCGGAGTATACATAGCTTTCTACGGGATCCCGACCTCAGGAGGTCAGGCGCCGAAGGAGGTTCCGGACCCCTTCGAGATACTTAAGAAGAACGCGGAATCCCTCTTCACCAAAAACCTAACCAACACCACACTACTAATCAGGTATCGCGTGAGAGGTACCTACACCTTAGACACCCCCCTAACGGTATCGGACACAGCGTACGTGACAGTAGCGTACGACAAAAACACTAGTAAGTGGTACGCGTACTACGACGCAACCCCCTACCTCTCAGCAATCTTGAGTAAGCTAGGTATTCAGTCCTTCGAGGAGAACGGCACGCTCCTACCGCCGAGAATCAGTAAGCCGGAGGAGATACTAGTGAATTTCGAGGGTCTTAACAGGAAGAACTCTTCCTACACGACCTCCTACGTAGGCGAGGAAGAAATCACCATCACCCTATCAACACTGAACATAACGTCGCCGACCCTGGAGAAACTCAAGACAACCACTAACGCTAGGTCGACTCAAGTCTATAAGTACGTGATAGACAGCGGGAACGAGACGATAACCCTGACCTTATGGGTAGATAAGGAGACTAGAATACCCTTGAAAGCAATTCTCTCCTCAAGTAGTGGTGAGATCACCTTCACCCTAACTGACGTGGCATACACTTAATCCTTAATAACCCGTTTTTAACGTTGTTAACGTTAGGTAGAGGGGTGTATTGAGTGGAGGGAAGAGGTCCTAGCATAAGGATGCCTCCGAAGATCACGGACCCGCGTAAGCAGGCAGCGCTAGAGAAGCTTAAAAACGTTAAGTACGTAGTAGCGATTACCTCAGGTAAGGGCGGTGTGGGGAAGTCCTTCATAGCCTCAAACCTCGCCCTAACCCTCAAGACCCTCGGCTACGAGGTCGGTTTAATGGATATAGACTTCCACGGACCCTCAGCACCTAAGATGCTCGGTATCAGGGGTCAGAGACTAATAGCTTTATCCGGCGGCATACAGCCGGCTCAAGGACCCCTAGGACTTAAGGTGATGTCCCTAGACTTCCTCCTAGAAGACGATGACACGCCGGTTATTTGGAGAGGGCCTATAAAGACCACGGCCATATTCCAATTCATAACAGACGTCTCGTGGGGTAACCTAGACTTCCTAGTCATCGACATGCCTCCCGGAACCGGTGATGAAGCGATAACCGTGGCTCAGGAAATACCGAAGATTGACGGCGTCGTCTTCGTCACGATACCTTCAGAAGTCTCCGTGCTCGTCGTCGGTAGGTCGATAATGTTCTACAAACGCTTAGGGAAGAGACCTATCGGGGTCGTGGAAAACATGTCGGCGTTCTACTGCCCCGACACCGGGAAGACTTATAAGGTGTTCGGTAAGGGCTCGGGGAGAATACTCTCAGAGAAGTACGGCATACCACTCCTAGCCGAGATACCTCTAGACCCGAGGATAAGCGAGGCTAACGACGAGGGCAGACCCTACGTGCTGGCATACCCTGAAACACCCGTCACCAAATCTTTTGAGGAGATGGCTAGGAAGATTGCGGAGATTCTTAAAACGCCTGAGGGTAGGTCCGAAGAAGAGACTGGTTAGGTCCCCTCACGTCTAGTAAGCACCTTATTCCTGAACATCGCGTAGTGTTGGTTTCCGTCGTAATACTTGTTCACGACGCCGCGGCTCCTGAGAACCCTCTCCACATCCTCAGGCGTTAGGAGTAGTGGGTCGTGCTTGTCTGAAGCTATGACGTAGTTGCACGCGTAGCCGAATGAAGGTATCCAAGTCCAGTACTCTCTCACGATCTTGAAGACTTCCTTCAAGTTACTCACTATCCCCTCATACACTTTCGGGAAGAAGAAGGAGCTGCCTGCTTGAGTGACCAGTATCCCGTCACCCCTCATCAACTTCTTCACCTTAGAGTAGAACTCAGCACTGTATAGTAGCCTGCTTATCTCGGGTCCGTAAGGGTCTGTGAGGTCGCTTACCACCACGTCGTAGTAGTTTCGAGGAGCTTCCTCAACGTACTTGAGACCGTCCATTATCAAGACCTTAGCTCTCGGGTCGTTGAAGGACCCTCTATGCATGACCCCCAAATACTTCTTAGCGTACTCCACTAACTCACCGTCTATGTCCACCATGACCGCCTCAACGACGGTACCATGCTTCAAAACCTCCCTCAGAGTAGCGCCCTCACCACCACCTATTATCAAGACTCTAGCCGGGTTAGGGTGTGTGGTCATGGCCGGTTGCACCAAAGACTCGTGGTAGAGGAACTCGTCAACCTCCGTAGACTGGACATACCCGTCTAAAACCAAAGCCCTCCCAAACCCCTCTAAATCCACAATCTGAACCTCCTGATACTTAGTCCTCGTAGATACGTAGACATTACTAACCTTCATGACCATCACGGTCGAGCCGCCCACACCCTGAACGATATTCAACCCTAGCCTAACCTCACTCACAAAACCACCCAAAGAATATACACCAAACCACGTTTAAGCGTTACGACTCACGTTAACATCTAATGGACTTGAGAGCTTCATATAAAATCTTTGGAGCCTAAACCACTCCCTAAGATACTCAGATCCCCTCTCCCCATCGGATAGTTCCTCAGGGCTTTCCACAGGTTTCTGGAAGAATACCGTGACTACATACCGTAGTTTGAGGCTGGTGAGTCTTATAAGGGGTACTCCCTCTTTTTAGGGCTATGTATGGATGTCTGGGGTCTGCTCTCATGGGGTTTATGGGTTTCCGGGGTGATTTCCTTGAGTAGTTTCTTGATTGGGGTGGCCTCACTTGCTTTAGGTGATGTCGGGAGGGGTAAGACCTTAATCGGCGGTAGCTTGCTGGGTATGCTGGTCTTCTTTTTTGGTTGGGGTTTGGTAACAGCTCTTTATCCCGTGCCACCGCCGATACCTTACTCTTGGGTTCTCTACGTGTTGAGCGGTATCGCTTTATTCATGGCTGTCGCGTGCTTATCTCTGGGTAGGCTTGAGGAAGGATCTCAATACTTGGTTGGGGCTCTCTTAACGGTAGGTTTAGGATTCTTCGCCGCCTCCGTAGCTAGCGGTGTTGAGTTAGGTCCTGCAGGATCCTTGTCCGTGAGTCTATACCCGTCGTCAACATACCTCCAGTCAGGCGAGACCCTAACCCTGGGGGTGTGTGTCTCAGGGACTGCGGGGCCTCTAGTAGACGTGAGCATCGACTGGGGTGACGGAACTACAGAGCAACACGTGATAACCCCTGACACGATACACTCATACAACCACACGTACGTCACGAGTAACGCCTCCACAACCTTCCCGTTAAGTGTTAGAGCGACAGACCCTAACGGGCTTGAAGGCTATAACACCGCCTCAATAGCTGTGGTTAACTTAGGGGCTACGTGCAGCATACCCTGGCCCTTCGACTTCCTCTGCGGGCTGGTCTCGGCGGTGAAGGTAGTAATCCCGGGCCTGGACCTAGGGAAGCTCACGTCAGCCCCTCCGTTCCCCACAAGTCCTGACAACGAGTTATACCAGCTCTACCAGTGGGTTCTCGAGATCTCCGCAAGCATCCTAAGCCTATTCCTAGCCTTCAGGATCGTCTGGGGCTTCGTCTGGGGCGGTTCCGGGAAGGAATTAATAGAGTCTCTCAAGGAAGCCGTGGTAGTGCTCGCCCTCTCCTTCCTAGCACCGCACGCCTACAACGCCACGATACACGTGCTGAACCACGTGTCGCTCACGCTGATTTCCGGGCTTGACGTAGGCCCCATACTAGCGCTGGTGTTCACGTACCCATTAATAGGGGTGATTCTCGGGTACTTCGTGCCCACCCTCGCGATAGTTGGTGCTTTCGTAATAATAGTCTTAATAACGACTTCAGCGGTCGTGTACGTCAGGTACTGGCTAATACTCACCCTGGTGACGGCATCCCCTCTAATCGCTGTCTCATGGATTCACCCAGCCCTCAGGAAGACGGCCACACACCTCCTAACCCTCCTAGCAGGACTCGTTCTAGCAGGCCCTATAGCGGCGGTCTTCATAAGGATAATCTACGTGATGACGCCGGCTAAGGAAATAACCTTCTCTCTAGTATTCCCGATCTTAGTAGGCATAATACCTAACGTGTTAGGGGTTTTAGGGGCCGGCGCCTCGGCGAGCGCTAGCCACGCGTTAACGAGCCTTGCCTGGGTTCTGAGCGTTAGGCTTGCGCGCAGGCTAGACCAAACCACCGCGTCGGGACGGGTGACTCAGCCAACCCATAACGCGCCGCAAGCCGTTCACAGGCATGAAGTGCCAGATAATCAAGCGTTAAGAACTCGCGTGCCAAGACCTAAGCTGACGACTCTGGCGGAGGGCGAGGACACGCGTTAGGTAGCTTGGTTAAGCCGCTCCCTCCCCACAACCTTAAAAACCCTCACCCTCCCCCTCACACTACTTGATTGTTGCTGGTAGAGCGTGTTGAGTTTCTCGAAGCATTCTTCCCGGGCCCAGCTATGTACTTCCTTGAAGTCTTTAGTGCTTGACTTAACCCAGTTCCTCACAACCTGTTCTCTATGGGTTTCCAACTCATTACATGACTCGATCTCGATAGCTACCGCCTCCGAGTAGAGCGGTCTCCAAGAACCCCTATCGACAGGTATGGCCACTAGGTCAGGCTTCTCAATACCTGGCTCGTTCCTCGCCGGCGACACGTAGTAGCCCTCCGACAAATACCTCAGCATGACCTCCCTAGCTAGCCACAAACCCTCACTACTGGGGGCGACCGCTTCCAAGCCGTTGAAGAGTCCTTTAACGTACTTAACGACGCGCTTATTACCCCTCCTCTCAACAACCACGAATTCTTGAGCGGCAAGCTCGCCCACAACGTCCTCGACCTCCTTCCTAGGAGCGCCAAGCCTCGTAGCTAAGTCAACGACAGAGATCTCGCCGGCTTTATAGACCTCATACAATGCTTGAAGACGCAGAGGCTTCGGAACCTCAACATACTTGAGGACCGGGTTAAGCATGCTCTTAAGGTCTGACGCGCGGGGCTCCCCGGGGTCGTAAGCGTTCGTGCACACATCCTCCCTCCTAGGCGTGTGAGGCACGTAATCTATTAACACGGTGGTAGGGGGAGGTTGCTGCTCGCCAGGCCTAGCCACAACCTTAACAACGGCCTTACCGACCGTCAAGCTAGTTAAGGCTTCGGATAGGGACTTCGCGAACCCGGCGTCAATCAACGACAGCTTCTTAACGTCATGGCCTCCTAACATGAAGACTACCTTAACGGCGCAGTTAGTCAAGACTGACTGGAGTAGGTTACGCGGTAGCTGACCCGTGTGTTGGTGTGCCACGATTAGGTGGAGGCCGTACTTACGCGCCTCACTAAGTATCGTGTCTATTATAGGTAGGTCGGACACGAACTGGAACTCATCGATTATTAGGAAGACAGGGGTTCTAACACCCCCTAGCCTAGCGCGCGCCAAGACCTCGAACCACAACTTCATCACTATGGTTGACGCGACAAGCCTAGCCAAGCTCTCGCCGAGGTCTGACTTAGGGACTGCGAACAAGGTTACGTTCCCGGGATTCATGACCTCGTCAAACCTGATCGTGGTTCTCGACGTGAGCTTTAAGAGTAGCTTGTCTCTAGCGTAGGGCTCCAACCTACTTAAAGCGCTTATGAATGTCTGGTCATGCATCCTCCTAAGAGCTGATAACTGCCTACCCCACTCAGGGTCGCCCACGTCCAGGTCCAGCTCACCCTCATAGAGAGCTAGGATGACGTCGTGTAGGTTACCCATAGTCGGTGAGTCAGACTTAGAGTAGAGCGTTCTGAGAACTACTTGAAGCAAGTACTTAACGTTCACGGCAGTCTCCATGAGCTTGAGAACCTCCCTGAAAACACTCAGCAATATGTCGACAGCTATGGTCACTGCGTGACTCCTGTCCTCAGCTCTAGGCAGGTCTAGCGGGTTAATACCGAAAGGGGATTTAATCGGGTGGAGGTAGGTGCTTTCAGGAATCTCCTCAGCTAACTCCCTAGCCATGTCTCCGTGCGGGTCAATAACCACTAAAGCGACATCGCCTAACTCAGCCAACCTGTGGACAAGCAGCTTCAGCAAGGAAGTCTTACCGGAGCCTGTCTGACCGATCAGGTACGCGTGTCTGCGGAGATCCTCAACATCAAGCCTGAACTCAGACCCGTCCTCCAGAGAACCTATCCTGAAACTCCTGGGGCTCACCCGCCTGGGAGGGACGGGCGGCAACGGGAACTCCCTAGTAAACTCTACCTTATGTAGTGACGGGTCAGGCAACTTAACGATCTCGTCAATCAACTCCTCGTTAAGCAATACCCTACCCCTAAGACCGAGAAGCTTATCCCAGAAACCGACGCGTGGAGGTCTTAGCAAGACCGACAACCCCTCACCATCCACGACCTTGCGAGTAACCCACCTGAGGTCAATCGTTGACGACTCCCTCACCAACCCACACAACTTCCTCAACTCCCCGCCACCGCTAGCTAGGGCGAGAACCCTACCTAAGAGTAGCTTAGGTATCTTCTTCTGCATCGCGGACGCACGCAACCTCAAGACCGGGTCCCCCTCCTTCAACGCTTTCCTATAGAGAGCCGCGACCCTCCTGATTAGGAGGGGGGCTAGCTCAGAACTCCTACTGACGGAAACGCAGATACCGCCGGGCGAGTCAAGAGAATTGACTAATCCCGGCAGGTCGGAGATGATCAAGTCTGAAAACCAGGCGTCATCAACTCTCTTAAGCCTGAAGTCAGCGACCCACAAAACACCGCCGAAGAGCTTCAGGAGATCCCCGTAACCCCTCTCACGAACCCCGAAAAACGTCTTCAGAGTGGTTGGGTGGGTAGGAGTCTCAAGAAATATGTGGAGCCTACCCCCGCAATTCACTAAGCAGTAGGTGTAGGAGTGGCCGAAGAACCTTAAATCAAGCTTCCGATCACCTATCCTCGGAATCAACTCAACGAGCGTTTGAGACCCTCACATAAGGAACACCGCCTTAAATCAAGCCCCTACGACGCTTGAGGAGCCCCAACCCGTTAAAAAGAGGTGGCTAGATATGTTGGTGACTCAATCATGGATCACGTGCCGGGAACCCTCTCAATGCAGACAATACCCATCACCGTAACACCCACTCCGCCGCCGGGGATAGGGGGTGCTGTGAGCACGATGCTCTCATGGCTTTACTGGGTAGCTTGGGTCGCCGTAGTGGGTGCCGGACTCTTCGGGGGCTTCAAGATAGCTACCGGGGATTACGAAAGCGGTAAGAAGTACTTGGGCGGCGCTATAGCGGGCGCCGTAATACTGGCGTTCTTATGGGCTATCATAGGAGGGCTTCTCACGAGTTAGTGTGACGACAGCTATTAAAGGCCTCCTAACCCTGAAAGTCAAGACCAAAACGCTTTTTCCGTTACTCAAATCACTTAACCCGCTCACGAAAACCCTTAACCTCCCCGTAAACCTAGGGCTCTCCCCCACCCTAGTTTTGAGGGTGGTCACGGGTACGTCGAGTAACGCGCTCCTCCCGATCAATACAGCTTCCTCAGGCTTGAAGTGGTGTCTGTACTCGTAGAGGGACACCGAGGTTATGGAGTCTTTCGGGGGGACGCTTAAGTCTAGGTCTAGGGCGAGCCTCCCGGTACCCGGGTCTAGGGAGGAAACACTCACTGAGTCTTTAGACGCTTCCAGCCTGAAGAGCGTGGCCACCTTCTCAGCGTAGGTAATCGCTTTCCTCCTAGGGGTAAGCCTGCTCAACCTCTCCACCTTACTGAATCTCCCGCCACCCGAGTAGTGATCCATGTAGGTCCTGAGAACCTCGGGTATGTAGAAAGACTGTGTTGAGGGCTCCCAGGTAGGGGCTCTAGTGAAGTATTTCCCGCAAGAAGAACACTTAAAGAGTTTCTTACCCTTAGCGCTACCCCACCTGACCACCCTCTCGGAGAAGCAGAAAGGGCATAAAACGTACGTCATGAGTCCTGAGAGCGCGTCAGCACACTTAACGTACTGCCTGAAAGCGTTGTGAAACCTGCCTAGCGAGACCTTATCGCTGAATACTTCCTTAACATAATCGAAGGTTCTGTACCCCCTGACTAAGAGGACCGCGAGAGCCGATTCCTCGGATCTGCCGAGGGAGCATAGATCGCATTCACCGACCACGAACCTGAGCAGGCTCACGGCGTCGTAGATGTAGAGCTTAGAGAAAAGCCTCTCAACACCCTCCGCGCTACCTAAGCCCAACAACTCGTGATCCTTAAACCAGAAGCCCGGGTCGTGTTCCGGCATCTTACGTCATATGTAAGACGGAAAACGGAAATAAAAACACTTAAAACAACCAACGCGTGGGGGTTGGTTCAGTGCGTGAACCCCTAAAACTCATTTAGGGTTGATTGAAGCCCCCATGATACGTCTTTGGATTTAAAAACACTCAACTCGACGACGTACTCACGCAGGAACCTACTTAACGGGGAGTAACGTAGCGAAAATCAGTGTGGCGAGCGCCGGGTAAGCTGTCGAGGTATTCTTGCCTAAGGAGATCTTAGAAACGCTGTAACCGAGAACCAATACCGAGACGTAGGAGACTAGAAGAGTGCTCGTTAACGGGGCCGCCTCATAGCCTAGAGATATCGTTGAGGCTATCAAGAAAGGGGTTAAGACGACCGCGAAACACATCACGGCTAAGGCACTAACGTAGTGTTTTAGAGTCCTCCTAACCTCGTAGAAGAAGCTAACGAATAACTCGAAGACTTCCGGCTCGCAATCACCCAGGCTCTTAAGGAACGCTAACGCGTCACTCAAGTATAGTGTTAGCCAAGACCTCACACGCCTCCTCACAGCCCTCCTCAACTCCTCGTCATCGTAGAGATGGAAAGACCTGAAAACCCTCACGTGGTTGGAAGCCCTGCTAACAACCCTGCCCTCCACTGCGGTGCTCAGAGCCGTTAACTGAAGGATCGCTGGGAACGCCCCGAGAACTAAGGAGATTACTGAAGTAATTTGAAGGAGCTTAACGAAGTCTCTCAAGTCCCCGCTGACTAGGTTGTGGAGTGGGAGGAGGAGTAGGAGGGTTCCCGCGGCGTAGGAAGCTCTGAAGACCCTGAGTAAGCCCTCATCAACAACTACCTGAAGACTCACCGGGTAGTCAGGGAATAGCGAACTAATCAAGAACCCTGCCAGGACCAGGACAGGCACCACGAAACCCACCAACTCATCACCGACTAAGAAAGTCATGCTGATCGAGACGAGGGGGCCCGTAGTCAGCGCCACACAGGCAGTTAATCCTGCGTTAATCCTGAAATTAACTGATTTAACTACTTGAGCGTATATCGTTTTAACGTAATCAGATGCCGCGTCCCTGAGTTGCGTTAACGCCGTGCCGGAGTTAAGCGCTAGCGAGTACTCCGTCAAGAAATACTTAGTCTTGCCTGAAGCTATCTTCGAGAGAGTGGTTAGCGCTCCTGCAACACCTAAGACTTCGGCGAGCTTAACGAATCTCTCGCCGAGAAATCTGAAAGACTTGAAGACCTTCGATGTGCTCGCGAACCTGAGGAAATCCACGAACTCAAGGCCTGTCTTGCTCGCGGCCGCCGCAACCAACGTAGCGAAAGGTAGTTCGTCGTCAAGCCCTCTACTAATTGAGGTTATTGACGTGAGTGTTTCCAGAACCCTGAACGTTGAGAGAACGAGGATTAAAGCACTTAACGAAGCGATTAACGCGGGGTCGGTGTCCAGCACCCCGATACAGTAGAGTATCGCCGGGGTCAGAGATATCGGGGCTAGCGTGAGGGCTTGCCTCAACTCTTTCTCAGCGTTAACGTATTTCTCAATCCTCGGATCAACTAAAGCTACGTACCTACGATACTTCCTGATTACCTCGTCAAACATCCTCGAACACCGAGGTATTTAGGGCTTGCTCAGACTTACTCCTTAACTCACCCAACCTCCTAACCCTGGAGAAGAGCTCTCTCGCCGTGATTTCCGGGCCGTCCCTACCCCTATCCCAGACCTTGCTGATGACGACCTCGTCTCTTGTCGCGTCGTATAATAACTCAGCCAACTCTCTTAAAACCCTCCTAGGTCTCTCGGAGAAGCTCATGACGGCTACGAAGTTGAACATCCCTATTTGAGAGTTATTCAGGTTTATTGGGTGGCTCCTGAGCCTGGCAACGACCTCCTCAGAACTCCCGCCGTGGAATGAGGTGAGCCCTCCTAAACCCGCTAGCAGGGACTGCGCGAGGACTTGGGCTTCAGACCCTCTAGTCTCCCCGACCACGAGGAGCTTAGTTGTTGAAGATCTTAGGGCGGCTTTAGCCAGGTCGAATAAGTCTACCCTCACCGAACCCAGCTCGAACACCACGTACCTACTCCAGCTACTGTTTGGGGGAGGGTCTATCTCGCCAGTGTCTTCGATCACGACGACCTTCCAGTCTGCAGGGACGTAAGAGTATAGCAGAGACTTAATCAGCGTTGTCTTGCCGGAGCCCGGGGGCCCGGCAACTATTAACGAGCCTCTAGACAGTATTAGGAACTTGAGTAGCTCCGCCACCGCCTTAGGTAAGACACCCTGCCTCACCAAGACGTCTGTGTGCGGGGGTATGGAAGGCCTCTTCCTAACAACTATCTCAGGCCTTCTAACGGAGACTATGTGTGATACTAGGTGTACTCTGTGGCCGCCGTCACTTAAAGGCATTTGAGTATCCACTATCGGGTTGCTCGTTGATATGTACGTGTAGCACTTAGAAGCCATGACTTGCTGTAGCTCAACCACCTCCTCCAAGGTGTTTAAGCGTATATTCGTTTGTATGAAATCTAGCCGCGGGTTAAGACTCTCCACCAACTTATGCCTAACCCACACAGGGCCCGGGCCCTCAACACTCACGTCAGTGACGTAAGGGTCGTCGAGCAGTAGTTGTAGCTTCCTATAACCCGTTAAGGTCTTGAAGACGTAAGCTGCTGCAGGGACCTCACCACGCGGGATCCCGAGAACAGACGCTAGGACATCGCCTAAGTCGTTCCCCTTCTTAACGAGGAGGGTTAATTCCTCAAGCCTTGACTCAACCAAGGCAAGCAAATCTCTTGAGACACCCTCTAAGCTTGCTTGATAGAATATGCTCGAGCCGGAATCCACCAACCTGATAACGTAAGCACCTACGCGATACTCTGCAACAACCTCGCCCGCGTCAAAACCTGAATCACTTGAGAATGCTTCTCCACGTTCACCTACAACGGCTTCAGCACGGCTCACCAAGAGTTTCTTGAGGTTGCGTAAGCTCTCGCGGAGCACGGCGTGACCCGCAAGAAATTAGGGAGGTGTTTAAGAAGTGCCTCAAGGAACGCAGGAAAGAGTTAAGGAAACGTTAGTTTCAGGATCCCTCAAAAACACGACCACCTCGCTCAGACCCCCTAATACCTCAAGCCTCAGGTAGGTTGCGTCACCCGCTCTTAAGAATTGAGGTAGGCCCGCCCCCAAAACACGTCCTGGCGAGACCTCGACATCGTATAGGACGAACTCCTTATCGTTCGAGTTCTTCAGAAATATCGTGAGCTCCCCACCCCTCAAAGAGCATTCCAGAGTGACGACGCCCGCCACCAAGTACGTGTTTCGCGGCGTGGTGACGTTGCTTAAGGAATGATTCGTTAGAACGGCCACCGCCAGCAAGAAGATTAGGGGTATGAGCGAGTATTTCCTCATAAAAAACACCTACTAAACGGGATGGTTTTGTGTTGGTTGATTACCCGCCGCTAGCTTTAATTACTTGCGTGGTTCCGGTAGCTGCGTCAGTGACTCTAACGTGTATGGCGGCAGGAAGTGAGGAAGGTCTGTTCACGGTAAAGTAAATCATGACCTCGGACTTGCCCGGAATGATTACTGAGAGAGCCGGGTTTAAGACGGCCGTAACACCGCCGGCCCCCGTTATCGTACCGAGAGAGTTTGTAGCGGTAGCCACGCCGGCAACCCTGGAACCGTCTGTAAGTGTTATGTCAACGCCCTCCAACCTGAGATCTCTTGGCAGGAGGTTCTGAACAGTCAAGTACAAGACCAGGTTATTACCGGCTACAGCACTACTATACCTAGCGATAGCTACCTCTGTCGTAGGCATCTTAGCCATGGTGCTATCTAGCCAAGCCTTAATACCGAAAGCAGCCACCACAGCGATCAGTATCAATATTAAAGCGACAACGACCTCGCTAACACCCCTAACCCAGAAACCGCGAGACCTAACCATTTAATCACCTCACTAAGGAGGGGGAGGTCTTTATAAGGAACTCGCGCGGGATCAAACCCATACGATTGAAGAGGTTAGGCAACGTCTTAGAGGGAGTGCTTGTAGAGGAATCCTTTTCGTGCGCTACCCTTATCAACCGCTTCCTCAACCCGTATGGAGACTTTGCCTCAGTATGAACGAAAGCGTTTCCGCGTGTTTTCCAGCAGCTTTAATCACTTCCCTCACGTCGAGCTTCACGTTGTAACTCCAATACTTTCCTGAGTCAATCAAGATCTCGTAGTCATGACATAAGGGCATGTTAACCCGTGTCTCCCCTGGTTTCAGCTGTGTTGACTTGATCTCAGAGCACCCTACGATTAAAGCCCTCCCAACAACCCTGGAATCCAACCTTACCACCACCTCCCTCAACCCCACCTCTAACTCCACGCCACTTAGCGGGGGGATTTCCGGGAAGTCGGGGGATACGTAGGAGGTCATGAACCCTCCGTCCCTGCAGATCACTAACTCTCCTCTCTTAACGAAGGATTCTCGAACGCAGTCAGAGAGCTTGTTAGTGAGCCCTACCTCAAACACGTGATTGAATATGAAGTCTTCCTTCCTTGTCTTGACCTCCACCCTGGCGGGTAAGCGGCAATCACTCACGGTGCTTGTTAGCTCCTGACACTTGATGGAGCAGCATATCCTCTTCTCCAACACCTCAACCCCGGGCTCCGTAGTAACGACTACCTCACTAAACGATTCTTTATTCACGACATCGACCCTGACTTCAGGTCTGGGAATCCTCACTACCTCGTAGGTAGCGGGGCCTAGGGAGATCGCATCCCCTGATACAGGGTCTAGAGCCCTTATGTTGAGGCCCGGGACGTAACTACTTAAACACATCCCTAACTCCATCCCAGGCGTTAGCTCGACGTCGTTTAAGTAGACCTCAACCCTCTCAGGCTTAACTAGGTCTTTAACATACCCTCTAAAGTAGGAGGGACCCCCGCACACGTGCGTCCCCTCACTAACGTAGAGTTTGGCTGGTTCCAGGGATGCCTTGATTTGAGGTGGTTTGGAGATTGCCTCAGCTTCCGTGTAGCTCAGTAGGTGTTCTAGTATTACGTTGAATTTATGCTCCCTCAGTACTGAGGCCCTCTCTTCAACGAGCTCGCAGCCGCTGGAACACTCGATGATTTCCTCCCCGTACCTTACCTTGAGCGGGGTGTTCGAGTTAATCGTTAGCGTGTGGGAGTATCTCACGGAGGTCTCTAGATCCACCGAGGCTTCCCCCGAAATCACTAGACCGCACCAGAGCTTCCTGCAGCACAACACCCCGTGCTTGGTGGCCCAGCATGAAGCTTCTAATTCTTTAGGTACTCGCAGAACCTCCTCATTTCTTAAGTCAATCACCCTGAGCGTCTCCCCAGAATCCTCGACAATCAGATCCCATGCACTCACGTCTCCCTCCACGTCCACGTAATCTACTAAAGCTCCTGACTCAAGAATCTTAAGCTTCCTCCCCTCCCTGAACGCCGGAACCCCGTGAACGAACCCGGCGAAACGAGCTCCAGACTTGAGCAAAGGCTTCAAATCCTCGCCGTCCGCGTAGAGCAACCACTCACCAGACCTGAGGAGAGGGCCTTTAGGCGTGCTCGCCACCGCCTCAGCAGGGAATCCGACCTCGTAAGCCCTGCCCTCGCGAATAATTAAAGACCTTTCATCGCTGAAGACGCAGGTAGCTATCCTGAAACCAAGCGAGCACTTCACCGGCTCCCTATCGTAAGCCCCGCGGTAAACCACGTAGTCTTCGTAGCTAGCTAAGACAACGTGCGTCTCACTCCCGTCATACACTGCAGCGATAAACGCTCCAGGTATTGAGTCAATCACCAGGGACTCGCCGGCGAACACCCCTTCCTTAGTTATGACTTCGTAGTTTTTGAGGCCCCTCACCACAGCCACCCCGTGCTCGGGGTGTGAGAACCCTGCAATAGCCGAGCACTCGACCAGGTCTTTAGAGACGTATACCGGGTTCCCGCACTCGTCGCCGGCCTCGACGAACCCGCTGAAATCACTCCGTGAACCCGCCGTTATTTTAGGCTGCACCCTCAAGCCTTCAATAACTAAGCTCTCTAGGTCGTAGGGGGAGAGGACTACCCTAACACCGCCCAACTTAGTGAAGTCCGCGAACCACTTCAGCGTGTAGGGTATGACGATCTTCAAGACTTAACCAACCTCAACTTAAGCGTGAGTAACTCAATCAACGATAGTAGCGTCGCTAACACGAGGGATTCTAGGGAGAGTGATTTCCTTGGGTAGGTGGCTGAGGCGAGTGCTAGGAAAGCGGTCAAGACTGAGAACCCGAGTAGTTGAGGGATCCCTGACCAGAGAGCTCTCCACAAGGTGATGAGTGCTAGGAAAACGTATATCAAGTGTTTGAGTCTGAGGGGGCCGAAGACCCTCTCGTTAATTAATGAAACGTCATTTATTACCACGAACGCGTGATACCTCGCTTCGAAACTCAAGGTGCTCGCACCCCGATTAACTCGATATCAAGCATTAGCGTCGGGTCCTGAGGGTACTGGCCTGAAGGCAGGCTCACCGCGAACGCGAGCATTATTAAGACCCCGGCACGGGTTATCGAGTCGTCGATGACGAAGCTAACCACATCAACTAAGACTGTTTTCCCTACGTACTCCTTAACGAGAACCTTCTTGAGAGGTTGTGTGAAAGGTTTCGAGACGTTCACGTGGTACCTGTAGGACACCAAGTCCTCAACTCGGGAGTTAGGCGGTAGTATTAGGTAGTGGAGGGTTAGGTTAGCCGGTTTATTGAAGTTGTTTTCAGCGAACACTATCTTTAGGGTCGCGTTCACCGGTGCCTCAACCCACGCGTAAACACCTATTAAGTCGGCGTACAGTGCTGGCGCGTTGATAACTACCTTACGCTCGTTAGGGAATGAAGCGCTCAGCACGCCGACGCATTCGGTGTTGAGTGTTGAGTCGCAGACGGATTCTGTGGGTGAGGCGCTCGTCACTAATCCCGCGTATCTCGGGTAGCCGTTCAGGAAGCTCTGATACCTCGCCGCCGGTAGTAGGGTAATGCTCAACTCGCTGGGTACCCCCTGGTGCGGGGCCCAAGTTATTAAGTTTCCGTTCTCCGTGATTAAGCCTAGGGCGTAGCCGCCCTCAACCACAAGCCTAGCTAGACCGCCCTCAACCACTTTAGTCCACGTGAGGGGGCTTAAACCGATGCTCACCGAGCTGTTGTAAACCACGCTCGCAGGACCGTAAACTATTAAAGACTTTATCGAGGTCTTCACTGTAGGCCTCACGTAGACAGCGCCCTCACCCGCCTCATACCTGAAGTATATGTTCTCAGCTCTCCTCAAAGCATCGAGTCCCTGGATTTCCAGGTAGTAACTCTGTTGTTGCCTCACCTCGTTTAGGGAGTGAGCGTAGATCGCGATGTACGTAGCTAGGATTAAGGCCATGATCACTGAAGCGTAAACGCCTACCTCACCAAACCTTAACTTGGTCACGCGGTCCCCACCACCTATCCGGAAGTCCTTATAAGGTCTTACGTAACCCTCGAAACACTCACGACCTGACCCCCGGTAATTAACGAGTACCAATCACTAGCCGGTAAGCTGGCTAGGTAGCATGTCCTAGGTTCTAGTACGTTGATTACACGTATTTGATTACCTGAGTAATCCACGACGCGGACATCTCTCAACGCCCTGACGCCGTAGTTACAAGCTACGAGGACGTCCCGATCCCCGTTCCTGAAGGCGTAGGCCGCGATAGTTATCGGCTGATTCAAGAACGCTTGATTCCTCGCTATGTCAGCGTATTCCCTGACCTTACCTACCAAGATTACTGAGGCGGGCACCGCGATCGATAGTAGTAGGAGGGTCACTACCAGGTTGCTTAAACCCCTCACCGAGGACCCCGTACGTCCCCTCAAGCTCCTTATAAGGATCTCCACCACTTCCGAGGGGTCGTGTATTGAGGTGGTTCAGACTCGAAGGCGTTAGCTTCGCCATATTATCTGATGTTGAGAGGGATTACGTCCTTAAGGAGTGGGAAGCCCTGATCTCGGCCGTTAAGTCCGGCGTCATACTAGCTAGGAGGAGGGTTGAGGGATTCTCTTACGGGAGCCACGACTTCCTGGTAGGCTTCACGGACTTCTACTTAGGCGTCGGCGATCGCTCGAGGACGTCGGTGCCTTACTTCAGCGCTGTCGAGGTCGAGCCGCCTCAGAGACCCGGTGTCAGGGGTCTCGCTGGTGTGAGGACCCTCTACTTGAGTGACGGGTCTTACGCTAGGGTGTTGATAGCTTATCGCTACCCCTCAGCACTCCCGGAGTCTTTCCTATACTCTCTCTTCGGCGACGTATGGGAGATCGCGCTGGTTTTTAAGTCGCTCCCCAGACCCAGAGCTTTAAGTCTTGTTGAGTCAGCTGTTAAGAGGAAGTCAGTCATTACAGGCTCTGTTGAGGTAGCTCACGAGGTTGAGGCGCTTAGAGAGCTTGGTGAGAGGGTTTTACGCGGGTCTGACCTAATAGAATTCTACCTGCTGGTAGTTATTAAGGCCTCGGGGTTGAGGGCCTTGAACGAGGCTGAGGAGAGGGTTAAGACGATGCTTAAGGGGTTTGGGGTGGAGGCTGAGGCCCCGCCTATCCAGCGCGAACTCTACGAGTTCAGGTTATGCGGTTTTTTAGCGTGTGTTGAGAGAGCATACGCCGACGCAGCCAGCCTCAAACCCCTCTTCTTCTTAGTGGATGAGGAAATGCATGACGTTGGAGGGGTTTTCCTAGGATTCTCAGGCTCCGGCAGTCCGGTGATGCTGGACTTATGGAGTAAGCCTAACTTAAATTTCGTGATCTTAGGGGTTACGGGCTCGGGTAAGTCCATGTCGGCGAAACTCTACTTGAAGAGGTTGAGGGAGCGCGTGAGGGAGGTCACGTACGTGGGCGTGGACCCGGAGTCTGAGTACACTAAGGTAGCGAAGCACGTGGGGGCGGCCCCGGTAGAGATAAGTGAGGGTCAGGAGCTGGGTCTCGACCCGATAAGACTGCTTCAACTCAATTACCTAGACATAAGTCAAGTGTCCGACGTGTTATCGGAGGTGTACGCTGTGCCGAGGAAGCTTCAGGGAGTCTTAAGGAAGGAGCTCTTCGTTAAGGGTGACGTGGTGTCAGGTGTTGAGGAGTTCGTGGCTACCCTTAGAGACCCTGTTCTGAGGAAGCTTCTCGAGGGTGCTGTAGCACCCCCGGACGTGAACGTGTTTAGGGGCGCGCCCCCCAAGCTCTCGGGTAGCGTGGTCTTCGGTTTAAGGAGTTTGAGGAGTAAGAGGTTGAAGATACTTATCTCAACCCTCATATCTACGTACGCGTACAACACACTCTTAGTTAAGAGTCGCGGGAGGAGCGTTTTCTTCGTTGATGAGGCTTGGCTATTCATGGAGACCCCGAGCATCGTAGGCCTCTTCGAGAATCTGGCGAGGAGGGGTAGGAAGCACGGCGTGGTGTTCATGTACGTGACTCAGAGAGCTGAGGATCTCGTTAGGAGTCCTCAGGGCAGGGCAATACTTGAGCAGTCAGCCACCGTCTTGTTGATGAGGCAGGAGCCTGAGGGTAGGGATGCGTGCAAGAAGATATATAAGCTCTCGGAAGCTGAGGCGGACTACCTGACTCGAGCGCCTGTGGGTTCAGGCATTCTTAAGGCGGGAAGGAAAAGAATAACTATTCAAGTAGCCCCCACACCGGAGGAGCTGGAAGTCTTCTCTACCTCAACGCGTTGAGCCCCTCTCCGGTAGGTCGTGAGGTACTTGATTAGGGTTCCCCGCTTCCTAACCCACCTCATGCCCCTCCCAGTAACTAAGTACTTAGCAGGTCTTCCCTTATTACACCTCCTCAAATAACCCAGCTCCTCGAGCCTGGCGAGAACCCTGCCTACCTCAGTTCTCGTAGCGTGGTCGTCAAAACCCAGGACATCCACGACCTTCTTAACTGTGATGGTTATAGCGCTCCCCGAGTTTCTCTCCAGCTTCTCAAGGATCGCTCTACACAACGCTTGAGTAATCCTACGTTTTGAAGTCCTCACATACTTCATGAGGCGCTATCCCCTCCCTACAGAATTCCTTAACGTATTTCCTCACCGTGGCAGGGCTTACGAAGAACCCTGCTTTAGCTAGGGCCTCGCAAAACCTACTCACTGAGTTTATGCTTGTTTTCTTTTTTCTTGTTTTTTGTCGTTTTCCGTTATACGTTTTACGTTCACCAATATATCAACGGTTTAAGAGTTAATAAATGTTGTTTTCCGTTATACGTATTACGTCTTAGCGAAGCTTATATTAAGGCTTAACGTATTGTATTCGGTGGTTGCGTGCCGGAGCTTGAGAAAGAACTCTTAACTACTACGGGGAGGCTCCTTCTCCTCCTAGGTAGGAGTGGCGGGTCAGCCACTTTCACCGACGCTAGGAGGGTCATCGGTTCCCAGATATACTACGCTTTAAAACAAGCCATTACCTTAGGTTTAGTCGTGGAGGAAGAGGAGGGGAGGAGGATAAGGCTTTCCGAGAGGGGGAGGGCGTTAGCTGAGTGCCTCGCTAAGTGTTTTCAGTAAAAATAGCTTCTCAGAAACTCTGATATCGTTTTATCCTCAACCTTCCTCATGTAAGCTCTTATAACTGAGGTAATCCTCTTACAAACCTCGCTCTCCTCAAACTCTAAGCAAACCGCCTCAACATCCCTCTCAATCGCTTTAAGCAACATGTAGAGATCAGATCTCGACACACCTAACCCCGCTAAGGAAACCTTAAGTCATACTATATGAGGGAGTAGGTAAAATAGTTACTCACAGGGAGAGCGCGCCGAAACTAACGCTCAGCAACCCACTCAAGCCCTCAAACACCTTAACGCTCTTATTCCCCGCAACGCTTTAGTTTCGGGGAATGTTCGGTTGGTTGGGGTAGGGAGGGTTAAGGTCGATAACACGAAGACATTCTACGCTTTCTCACCAGACTTAAAACCTGCGGTCAGGGTTAAGCCGGGAACTATAGTGGAGATAGAAACTAAAGACTGTTTCTCTAATCAGTTAATTAGTGAGGAACAGCTAGTTACCAAAATCGATTGGAGTCTCGTTAACCCGGCTACAGGCCCTATATATGTTGAGGGTGCTGAACCCGGGGATGCTCTGGTAGTCAAGATATTGAAGATTGACGTGAGTGATGAGGGTTTTCTAGTAACCCTTCCGGGAGCAGGAGCTCTTCCAGACCTAGTTAAGGAAGCGAGGACCAGGAAGTGCTACGTAGTAGGGGAGAAGGTGGTCTTCAGAGGGTTGGTGATTGATGCTAGGAAGATGGTGGGAGTCATAGGCGTGGCGACCAGCGAGAAAACACCGACAGGAGTTCCTGGAAGACATGGAGGGAACCTTGACACTAAGTACGTGACAGAGGGTTCAACACTGTACCTCCCGGTAGAGGTTGAGGGCGCGTTGTTTGGTTTAGGGGATTTACACGCCGCGATGGGTGATGGCGAGGTCTGCGTCACAGGCTGCGAGGTTAGCGGTAGGGTTACCGTAGTTTTAGATCTCATCAAGAACTCGGCACCTGAATGGCCTATCCTAGAGTATGGGGACTGGGTCTTCGTGTTAGTTTCTAACGAAGACTTGGAGGAAGGCGTTAAGGAAGCTGTTGAGGTAGGTGTTAAAGCAATATCTCATGTCTTAAGGCTTGATCGGGATGACGCGTACATGCTCGCGAGCATGGTCATGGACCTGGAAGTGAGCCAGGTAGTAGACCCTAGGAAAACGGTTAGGGTCAGACTACCTAGGAACTTGATAGAAACCAAGAGATTGTTGGAAGCGCTTAAATACGGGAAATAACGAGACGTCTTAAGAAAAACGGTTGATGAGGTTATCCCTAAAACAACCTACTTTTTGGTTCTTGGCTTAACCCTAATCAAGAACTCGGACTTCCTTCCCTCGCTCGTCACACCGCTATAGTAGTTGAAGACCCCGCCACACTTAGGGCACTGCATCCTCTTGACTACGTAGAACCTGAATTTCCAGGGATTCCTAAGTAGTTTAAAGCTTTCTTCAGGTCCCTCATAACCGCAGAACGGGCATTTCATAACATAACACCTCACGTTTCATGATTTGTTAAGCCACGTATTATTAACCCGTGAGAAAATTTAAGTCTTTAAATCTCCTCAGAAGTCTCTATTGAGGTGGTGTGCGTGAATCCCTACGTGATCCGATTTGTTTCGGTTGGTAGGAAGCGTGGGAAGACCTCCATAGCCACGCAGGTGGTTTCCGAGCTCGTTGGAAGGGGATATGTTGTGGGAGTTGTGAAGCATTCTGGCCACCGCGTTGACGTAGTAGGCAAGGACAGTAGTAGGTACGTGAGCGTGGGCGCTAAGTCGGTCTTAATCTCTTCGAGGGAGATGGGGGTTGTCTTTCTGAGTGGGTGGGTGGACGACTTAGAGTATTCTCTGAGGTACTTGAACACGCCCGTAGTCGTGGTCGAGGGCTTCAAGGAGTCAGGGGTCGGGGACGCTGTAGCGGTCGTTAAAGACTTGAGGGAGTTTCAGGAATTGAGTGAAGTGACCCGTAACTTGGTTGCGGTGGTGTCTGGGGATGAAGAGGTGAGACTCAAGCTAAGCGGGTCGCTCAGAGTGTTTAGGGAGGGTGAGGCGAACATGCTGACAGACTTCATAGAAGCTAGGTTGCTTGACTTCCTCGAGAACCAAACACCGAGAACAAACTGCGGGTACTGTGGTTACGGATCCTGTAGAGCGTTGGTTAAGGCGTACGCCACGGGCAAGACACTTTGGTGTCCCGTCAAGTCCGACGTGAGTTTAACGATAAACGATAAACCGATACCGATGAATCCCTTCGTTAAGAACGTGTTGAGAGGTGTTGTAGAGGGATTCATATCCTCGTTGAAGGGGGTTGACCAGCGTAAGAAGAAGGTAGTCATCGAGTTGAATTATTAATTCAAACCTCAAGGAACTTCTTAAGTGTTTTCAAGTCTATCCTGCAACCAGTAATTAGCAAGACCACCTTCTTACCTGCGATCATCTTGACGTCATTATAAGGGGTTCAGCTCTCTGTGGTCATTGCCTCATTTTTGTTCCCCTGCATCCCGCTCGGGTTTTCATCGGGCTTGGGGGCGTTCGGGGCCACCCCAAAGACCCCACATCTTGAGTCGTTACCCTCGGGGAGAGCCTCATTAACGACGGGCTCTTCACCCCTCATAGAGTAGCTCACCAGTATTGTATCTTTGTTTTCAAAGTTTATAAGTGTTTTGTCGGTATTCAGTGTTGGTGACAAATAGTGGCTAAATTCATATATGCTGAGTGTTCCGTGATAAAGTTTAGAAAGAACGCTGTAGTACTCTACCCGCTAGCAGAATACCAAGACGAGACTAAGCAACTACACGGAAAGAAAGTACACGTAATAATCATAGCAAAAGAATAACACCAACCCTAACAAACCTACATGAAAACCAAAACAGTTTCACGACGGCGAGATATAGACCGCGTTATTAGCTTCAGTAAACCTTCTCGCGTAAGCTTCTGTCTCGGCAGTATCTTTACCGAAGAATCCTACATCAACATCATACTACATTAAGTCTTGAATCTCAGCTGACGACGTGTTTTCAGGGAGGAAGACAACCCTCAGCTTCTAAAACATCACTCAATAAACTCACTCAACCACCTCAGACATGCCTACTACCTCAAGTTCTTAAGACTTAACCATGCCGTAACGAATCGCTTACCGAGTGACGGCTAGTTAAAGCGTAAAAGTTTTTAAACTCATGCCCCCTACTAACAACTTGGGGGTTAAAACCCCCGAAGGATAAAAACATGGCTCAGAAGCCACCCAAGAAAGAAAAGAAGAAAGAAGAAAAGAAAGAAGAAGCAAAGAAATGAGTTTGTTTAACTGATGGCAAACTCACACTAACTAAGAGTTCTTTTTTAATAAATACTAATCAACTATTCCCTTACTTTCCCGCAATCTATTGACCCTACTTATGAGGGCGCGCACCTGCATTTAACTACTTATCTCACCTAACCCCGCGAGAAACAGCCATCACTTCAAGAAGTTTATATGGCTGATCACCTACCTGTCCTGGATGGGGTTCAGCTCTCATATGAGTTCATATAACTTGATGTGGTCATTGCCTCATTTTTGTTCCCCTGCATCCCGCTCGGGTTTTCATCGGGCTTGGGGGCGTTCGGGGCCACCCCAGAGACCCCACATTTTGAGTGTTTAGATATGTATTTTTTGTAGATGTTTGTTGTTGCGGTAACGTCTCTATCTCCTATGAAACCACACTTCCTACATCTCAGCACCCTATACCCATCCTCAACTAGTTTTCCATCACACCTAGGGCATTTCGAGGACGTCCCCCTAGGGTTAACCTTAACTACTTCGAGATCCCTCTCCATAGCCTCGTACTCTATACAGAACTGTATCCTACGGTAGAACCATAGTCCGAGTTTCTTATTGAATTCCTTATCCTTCTTCTTATTGTTTTCTTTCAGTTTCTCTAGATCCTCGAGGACTACTACCGAGTGATACCTGAGTGCTAGTTCTGCGATTAAGTCTCCCAATTTATGCGCATAATCCCATGAGATATTCCTTATCCTCTCTCCATGCTTCTCAATAGCTTTTCTAACACCTTTAATGAATCTCCATGATTTTGGGTATCTTTTCTGTATTTTCTCGATCCATATTTTGTGGGTTAGTATCTTTTTGTGAGGTGTTTTAAGCTTCTTCAGCCTCACCCTCCTACCGTCGAGTGTGTATATCGCCAAAGTTACGTTACCGAAGTTTAGGTCTATAGCCATTACCGTTCTAGGGTTTAACGATTTAACGATTCTCTTGAAATATATTGATACCCAGAACACTCCCTCATCATACTTCACGACTAACTCATAATTACTCCAACCCCTAAACTTCTCAACTCTCTCCCTCGATGTTATCAGTCTTAATTTAACCTCGTAGTCGCTGTGTAACTTCAGTGTTAGTGTCATGTTGTCTAAGTCTAGTTTATAGTCGTATTTGTCTATCCTAGCACTTAGTTTTCCGAGTACTGGCTTCCTACCACTATTACCCCTAGCTGAATCCATTAAGCTCTTGGCGTTTACGTATATCTCCTTAGCGTGGTGTGCTCTGAAACCCATTGAGACTAAGTCGCTGTAGAACAGTCTGTGTAGCTTCTTCCAAGAAAGCTTCTCATCGATACCCCAAATCTTGTCAACCACTATTTGGACAGCATCACGGTATAGCTTCAGGAATTCTAGGAGCTTGTCATAGCTACCCTCGGGGAGAGCCCTAACCTTAAGAGCCTCATTAACAACGAGCTCTTTACCCCTCATAGAGTAGCTCACTAATATTGTATCTTTGTTTTCAAAGCTTATAAGCTTTTCTAACACTACCCGTTACTGGTGAAAGCATGGGAGCTAAATTCATATACGCTGAGTGCTCCGTGATAAAGTATAGGGGTGGGACAGTAGTCCTATACCCACTAGCAAAACACCAACCCGAAGCAAAACCACTACATACCAGAAGAGTACATGTAATAATAATAGCAGAAGAATAACATCAAAACACAAAAACCAATATGAAAACCAAAGCAGTTTCACGACGGCGAGGGATTCTCTTCAGGTGGTTCATCGGTTTGGTAGCTGTTTCGGTCTTCATATTTACTTATAGTGTTTGTGTTTGTTGATGTTTAAGAAATTCTTATTAAGTTTTCTGTGAATAGGTAGTGGATGATCTCGATGAGCTAGGTGAGGGGGACTCCTAGGGCCGTCTTCGGCGGAGGGAGGGTGGGATGAGCCGCTAGGCGACTGGTGGCGACCGCTCCCGTAGCACGGGGACGGCCTGTAAGAAAGCCGTTGAGAAGTAGGTGGTGGGGAATAAACAAATGAACCACCACCTACCGAGAAACGGCTGTACGCTCTTGGCGGTCTAATCCGTGATTAGGCCCTCTTAACTACGCTCGTAGATACTTCAGGTAATGTTTGAATGGTTTCCCGATTACTTATTTTGCGAAGACCATTCACGGGAACAGTGTTTGAAGGGTTTAGAGCATGGAAGCGTGTCGGGTTGTCGAAAATCCTCTGAATTTCATGCGTTGATTGAGGATCTTAAACTTTCTTGATGTACGCATCTTACGTAGTGGGTTTCCGTTAACTTCACTAGTTCTGGTTCTTTAGTCACGCACTCTTTCGTTACGTACGGACACCTATTGCTTAATCTACACCCGCTGGGTGGGTTAGTAGGGCTTGGAGGCTCTCCAGTCAGTAGTACCCTCTTTCTTTGCTTCTTAACGTGTGGGTTGAGTTCAGGCACTGAGGAGAGCAGCGCGAGTGTGTAGGGGTGTCTAGGCTCGTTGAATATTTCGTTTGCTGTCCCTACCTCCATTATCTTACCTAAGTACATCACCGCTACGTAGTCACTCATATACCTGACTACGGAGAGGTCGTGCGTTACTAGCAGGTAGGTAAGCCTGAGTCTCTCTTTAAGCTCTACCAGGAGATTCAGTATCTGAGCTTGTACGGAGACGTCAAGCGCTGACGTAGGCTCGTCTAGTAAGAGTAGCTTGGGTTCTATGCTTAAAGCCCTGGCTATAGCTACTCTCTGAGCTTGACCGCCACTCAGACTCGGCGGGTACTGATTAGCTACTGATTCCGGGAGCCCTACAAGAGCTAAGACTTCAGCTACCTTCCTACGTATTTCCTCCCCACCCATATCCGTGTGCGTTATCAGAGGCTCAGCTATTAAGTCCTTAACCCTCATCCTGGGGTTGAGGGAAAGGTACGGGTTCTGAAAAACTGCTTGCACGTTCCTCCTAAACCACTTAAGGTCCCTGCCCTTAAGCTGCGTCACGTTTTTGCCGTCGATAAGTATCTCGCCGGACGTCGGCTCAGTGAGCTTCAGTATGCATCTGAGCGTGGTGGTCTTGCCCGAGCCTGACTCGCCCACTAAAGCGAAGACAGTTCCTTCAGGGACCTCGAAAGACACCCCGTCAACAGCTCTCACGTAACCCACTACCCTCCCGAAAAGACCTGTTTTTATCGGGAAGTACTTAGTGAGCTCGTGAACCTTAAGCAATGTCTTCACATCCCCTCACCACCGTATAGGAAGCAAGCTACCCGCCTCCCCCCACCCACGTAAGAGTATCTCGGTAATGAGGTCCTGCACGCAGGTAAGACGGACTCACATCTATCGACGAAGGGGCACCCCGCGGGGGGATTCCTTAAGTCAGGTAACGTGCCAGGTATGTAACTTAGCTTGCCTTGAGTCTTAGTTATCGTAGGGACAGCCTTAACTAACTTCGCTGTGTAAGGGTGTAACGGGTTTAGAACGACTTCCTCCGTAGGGCCTTCCTCAACCAAGAACCCAGCATACATTACCGCGGTTCTTTCACAAACCTCACTAGCGATCCCTAAATTATGGGTTATGAGAATCAGCGTTAGGTTTAGTTCCTGCTTAAGGGAATTTATTAGGTTAAGTATCTGCGCCTGCGTAGTTACGTCGAGCATGGTCGTCGGTTCGTCAGCAATCAATATCTTCGGGTTTGTTGAGAGGGCTGCCGCTATAGCTACTCTCTGAAGCATACCACCAGACAACTCGTGAGGGTAGGCTCGGAGGATCCTGAGCTGATCCGGTAACTGAACAATCCTCAGCAATTCCACAGCCCTACTAACAGCCTCCTCCCTGCTCACTTTGAAGTGGTGTCTCAATATATCGGTAAGGTGCTCGCCTACTGTGAAGAGGGGGTTGAACGTGGTTGCAGGGTCTTGAAATATCATCGAGATTTCCCTGCCCCTATACATCCTTGTCTCCGACGGCGTTAGCTTAAGTAGGTCTTTCCCCTTGTAGAGTATGGCGCCGCTGACCACGACGGCGTTCTTAGGTAGGGATAGAGATATGGCTAGGCCGAGGGTTGATTTGCCGGATCCTGACTCCCCCACAACGCAGAGAGAGTCGCCGGAACCAACCTCTAAACTCACGTCCCTCAACGCCTTGACAACGCCCTCAACGGTGTGGTAATGCACTGATAGGTTGCTTACCCTAAGTAGTTTCTCCTCGCTCAAGCTCACACCCTCCTCATACTCAGTAAGTTCCTTAACCGCGGGTCCATCAACTCTTTCACAGCGTCTCCCAGCAGGTTGAAGCCCAGGACAGTTATGATTATCGCTAATCCAGGGAAGAAAGATATCCACCAAGCCTTACTAATTAAGTGCCAACCACTACTCACGAGAAGACCCCATTCAGGCGTCGGTGGCGGTACCCCAACACCCAAGAAGCTTAAGGCTGACGCCTCAAGTATGGCTGACCCTATATCTAGGGTAGCCTGAGTTATGACTGGGGTGAGGGAATTGGGTAGTACGTGCTTGAACATGATCCTTGCCTCACTAATACCGATCACCCTAGCCGCGTCAACGTACGGTAAGTTTCTGACACTACTTACCTGGAGGTAAACCAGCCTCGAGTACCAAGGCCACCAAGATAGTGAGAGAGCTAAGATAGTGTTAAAAAGTCCTCTGCCAAACGTAGCGGCCAGCGCTATAGCTAGCAGGAGTGGGGGGAAGGCTAAGAACATGTCCGTGACACGCATTAACGCGGTACCTACCTTACCCCCAACATAGCCTGCCACAAGACCTACAGGGATCCCTATAGCTAGGGATAGGACTACCACACCAACACCTACCACTAGAGAGAACCTTGTCCCCAACAACACCCGGTTAAATAAGTCCCTACCATACTCGTCTGTCCCGAAAGGATGTTCTAGAGAGGGCGGCATATTCCTCTTGCTAACATTGTACGTAATACCCCAAGCATCCCCAGGTCTTGTAAGTATGTAGGGGGCTATTAAGCCTACCACGATAAACGAGGAAACTATTATTAGGCCTACCAGGTAGACAGGGTTTTTCCTTATCAAGCTTAGGTATAGCCTGAACTCAGACATCAGAGCCTCACCCTAGGGTCTAGCCACGCGTGTATCAAGTCAACCACTAGGTTTATGAATGAGTAGAATATAGCGACTAAAACAACCACACCGATTATTGCCGGGTAGTCGTAGCTGAGGAGCGACATACCGGCGTAATATCCGAGCCCCGGCCACACGAATATGAGCTCAACCATGAAAGCACCGATCAACGTATAACCGAAGGATAATCCCAGGGACGCGATCACCGGAACTATCACGTTCCTCAAAGCATATTTCAGCAGTATAGTCCTCTTAGGAATACCCCATACCTCTAAGCTCCTCACGTGATTCTCGTTAAGTACCTCAATCATTAAAGACCTGCTCATCCTGGAGCTGAGGCTTAAGGGATATATCGCTAAGACGAGGGCAGGCATTATGATGTGTTTTAACACGTCTATGAAGACCGGTAGATTACCCTGAATTAGTGAGTCAAGTAGGTAGAAGCCCGTGACTGGTTTGAAGCCCGTCTCGTACACTAAGTAATCATCAACCCTCCCACCGGCTGGCAGGAACTTCACCCAAGTACCTAACACGGTCTGGAATATCAGAGCTACCCAGAAAACAGGTATTGACGCTCCCAAAATAGTTAACACCCTAATTACCTGATCAGCCAACCCACCATACTTTAAAGCAGAGTAAACGCCTAGAGGAATCCCTATCAGTGAGGCTAGCAGGAAAGCTACCACCACCAACTCCAGCGTGGCGGGCAACGCCGTGAGTAAGTCGTTTAGTATGGGTGTCCGGGTTCTCCAGGAAACCCCCCAATTACCCTTAAAGAAGTCGAGTAGATAGTAGTATAGCTGCACGTAGATAGGCTCATCTAAGTGTAGTTCCTGCCTAGCCCTCTTAAGTTGTTCCTCCGTTGCGTGAGGCCCCGCCCAGAGAAACTCAGGTCTTGCCGGGATAACCCTGGTTATAACGAACGTGATTATCAGAACACCGACTATCACGAAAACAAGTAGTAAAAGCCTCTTAACCAAGTACTCCCTAGATACCGGCAAAACTCAGCACCCCTGAGTAAGAACTATTCACTTAAAAATAATTTGCTGTTAAGCATCCTACCTTCTCACGTCAAGAACTTGAGCGAACACTACCGTGGGGTATGCTGGGTTAATAGCTTTATCTAAGTTGCCTATGCCCGCCCTAGCTACCCTCAAGTCTATCATATCCCATAAGGGAACTGCCGGCACGTCATCGTAGAGTATCTTCTGAGCTCTGTAGTAGAGTTGTAGAGCTCTAGACTCATTAACTCCTTCCAACTTGACCGCTTCCTCAATCAACGCGTTAAACTCCGGGTTCTCGTAGTAGCACAGATTAAATATCTTGCTCGCGTTGTGGAACATGTTGTATAAGTACGTGAATGGCGATACCACGTCAGGCCACCAGTAGAAGATCAGGAAGTCTTGGGCTGCGTTAGGGTCTTCCCAACCCTTCTGCGCTAGCGCCCACTGCTCCTCCCAGCTGAGGGGTCTTACCTCAACCTCTATCCCTAACTGAGCTAGGGAAGACTTAATTAACTGAGCCGTTCTCGCTTCGTATATGTCCCCCGCCGTGTAGGTTAGTATGAGTGTCCTGTTAATTCCGCTCGGGTATCCTGCCTGAGTCAGCAACTCCCTAGCCAGACTTAAGTTATACTTGAAGGTCAGGTTATCGAAATGACCCCACATACCGTAGGGGACCGGCCCGCTAGCGACCCTGGCCAGCCCGTTCCTAGCTACGGTGACTATGTCTTCGTACGGTACTGCGTGAGCGATAGCCCTCCTAACAAGGACGTTATCAAGCGGGGGTTTCTTCACGTTAATCAGCATCAACAAGTTCTGGAAGCTTGGCTTAAAGACTACCTGAAGGTTGGGGTTCTTCTGGTGTTGCTCTATGTTCTCTAACGGCACGTACATAGCTATGTCTACGCCTCCGGAGAGCAGTAAGGTTTCCTGAGTTACCGCGTCCTTAATTATTCTTATCTTGAAAACGTCTGGCGCGTTATCGGATTTCATGGGATAGTCAGCTAGTTTCCAACCCCACCAATCAGGGAATTTCTCAAACACTACCTCGTTCTCCGGGTCCCACTTAACCATTTTGTAAGGTCCTGAACCCGCCTCCTTACCGCTGTTAAACCAATCAGCTACCTTAGGGTCTGTTAAGTTTGAAGCACCGGCATACTCAACGACTTTAGGACTGAATATGTAGGCCGCGTAAGCCGTGGCAGCGATCTTATCTAGTGCTGCAGGGTATTTGAGGCGGAAGACGACCGTGTAATTATCGGGAGTCTCAATACTCTCAACAGGATCCCAAATAAACGCCGCTCCCTGACCTAACGCGATGGTTCTCTCTATAGATAGCTTAACCGCCTGGGAAGTGACCGGGGTCCCGTCATGAAATACGGCGCCACGCCTTATGGTGAAGGTCCAGACAAGCCCGTCCTCACTACTACTGTAATTCGTTGCTAGCGCGGGGATGAAGGTATCGGTGATTGGATCGTACCAGAGGAGTGGCTCGTACACTAGAGGTAACCACATAACGGAGTTAGAGAATTCCGTGCTAGGATCAGCGGTAGTCATCTCTGAAAGAGAAGCGTAGATAATCATCCTCACGGGCGGGGGTGTGGTAGTTGGTGATGTAGTGGTCGGTGACGTGGTGGTCGGTCCTCCCGGAGGACTTACTAAGTAGTACGCCACAACCCCTGCAATAACCACAATAACTAACGCGATCACCAAGACATAAACCTTGTTGATTGCCAGGTATATCACCGAAAGATATCTTTTGCAGAGTTAAAAAATCTATAGTGTCAAAACGACATAAACATTTATAATGTTATGCGTAGATTATAGTGGTATGTCATATGTGGTTAATTAAAGATTTAGAAGAAGCTAGGAAGTTAGTTCTCGGCTCAACAATCTTAGGTACTGGGGGTGGCGGCGACCCGAGGGAAGGCTTAACGCATCTTAAGAAAGCGTTGGAGGAGGTTGGGAGTATAAGGATCGTGAGCCTTGAGGAACTACCTGAGGATTCGTTAATAGTTGTGCCTTACTACGTTGGCTCTATAGCTCCCGGCCTCAAGAGTAGGAAGCCTGTGAGAATACCTGACCCGATGTTGAGAGCTCTTGAAACGCTTGAGGGTGTGTTAGGTATTAAAGCAAACGCTGTCGTAGCTTCTGAGATGGGGGGTGATAACACCCCTATCGCGTTAAGTATAGGGGCTAGGCTTAACCTACCGGCAGTTGACGGGGACTTGATAGGTAGGGCTGCTCCCGAGCTACACCAGTGTTCAGTCCACATATTCGGCGTGCCCATGTACCCTTCAGTCATAGTTTCCGAGACCGGGGACGTGGTTATAGTTAAGGAGTATGCTGACATAGACGATTACGAGTCTATAGCTCGGTACATGTCCGTATTAAGCGGTAAGTTTGTGGCGGTTGTCGACACCCCATTAACGAAGAGGGTTGCTGAGAGGGTGGTTATTAAGAACACGCTAACCCTAGCTTACAAGCTAGGTGAGGCTGTACTAGATGCCAGAGCTGAGGGGGTGAACCCTGTGGAGAAGGTTGCCGAGATTCTCGGGGGCTGGGTAGTATTTAGAGGCGTTGTTGAGAGATATGAGTGGCGGGACGAGAAAGGCTTCCTGAGAGGTGAGGTAACGATTAAGGGGGTGGATGCTTTCGCGGGACTCACCCTGAGGTCGTGGATAATGAACGAACACATAATGGTATGGTTAAACAATAAGCCTCTGGTGATGCCGCCGGACCTCTTCACCTTACTGAGGGATGACGGGGAACCACTGACTAACACTGACTTGAGGGAGGGGATGTTAGTTAACGGGGTGGCTGCTAAAGCACCGGATGTTTGGAGGACCCCTGAAGGCCTTAAGTATTTCGGGCCTAGACACTTCGGTTTCGACTTTGATTACGTGCCTGTAGAGGAACTCGTTAAGGAGTTGCTTGGTAGATGAGGGTATTAGTCGTTAACCCGGTAGGTCATGACAGGTGGGATCATTCGGACAAGAAGATTTACGAGAGTTACGCCTCAGAGGGGACCGAGGTAGACGTAGTATCGCTTCCTAGAGGACCTGCATCCGTTGAGACAGCTGAAGCGTACGCTGAGGTAGAGCCTTTAATCATCGAGTTGGTTAAGGGGATTCACGCAGGATATGACGCAGTGATAGTGAATTGCTTCCTAGACCCCGGGGTAGCGAAACTAAGGAAGATCCTAGGCAACAAAGTCGTGGTAGGTCCTTGTGAAGCCTCCTTATCTCTGGCTAGGAATCTAAGCGATAAGATTGCCGTAGTCACGGTTGGCGGGGGAGTTGAGACCCTAGGCCTTATCAAGGAGAGAGTCAAGTCTTTAGGATTCGAGAACGTGGTTGTTAGCGTGAGGGGGATTTCCTTAAGGGTTCTTGAGTTAGATAGGGATAGGGAGGTGACTCTACGTCACCTAGTTAATGAAGCCTCTAAGGCCGTTTCCGAAGGAGCTGACGTCATCGTATTAGGTTGTACCGGGCTGGCCGGTATGGCTAGGGAGGTTAGCGATGCTGTGGGGGTGCCGGTCATAGACCCGGCCTGGTCCGCTCTAAAGATAGCTGAATTACTCGCCTCGGTCGGGGGAGTACGCGATGGTTAACTTCATGGATTTCGAGCTCGCCGTAGCCGCGCAGAAGTTAGTTAAGGACGTGTTGAAGGTGTCTAGCGGTGAGGAAGTGGTCATAACAGCTGATACCAGTAGTGATTGGGGCGTTGTCGAAGCAACCGCTAGAGCTGTTGCCGTGGTTGGCGGGAAACCAGTCGTCTTCCTCCATCAAACACCGGTGGGTGTGGGCAAGGCTGCAGACCCTTACCTACCAACAAGATCCCTTAAAGCAGTGTTGAGCGTTGCAGATGTCTGGATAGAGTTTAATAGGAACTGGTTACTCTACTCAACACCTTACTGGGAAGCGATGAGCGTCGGTAGGGTCAGGTATATATGTTTGGTGGGCATGAACGCGGACATGATGGTTAGAACTATAGGGAGGGTTAACGTGGGGCTCCTCTACGATTTTCAGAGGAAGCTGGCTGAGGTAACTCGTAAATCTAAGCACATGAGAATCAAGACACCTGCCGGTACCGACCTAGAGTTCGAGAACGATCCTTCAAGACCTGTATTAGTTGAGGGGGAGGTCACGGGTCCCGGGGAATACATGCTTTTCGGTCAGGTGGATTGGGCTCCTGTAGAGGAAAGCATTAACGGCGTGTTAGTGTTTGACGGTTCTGTTTGGCCCCCCGAGGAGCTCGGCCTCCTCAAAAACCCTATAAAACTTTACGTGAAAGACGGGATAGTGAGGAGGGTTGAGGGAGGCTTAGAAGCAAGAATTTTCGAGAGATGGCTTAAGTCATTCAACGACGAGAAGATGTTCAACGTAGCACACCTCTCGTATGGGTGTAACCCGGGCGCTAAACTCACTGGAAACATCCTCGAGGATGAGAGGGTTTGGGGAGTCGTTGAGTGGGGTTTGGGATCGCAATCACCTACTTTTAAAGGTAGGTTAGGTCCCGCCTCATCACACACAGACGGGATATGCCTTAACCCGACGTTATGGGGGGATGAGGAGAAGATCATAGATAACGGGGAATACGTACACCCGGAGCTTAGGGAGCTAGCGACCAGATTAAGGATTGCCTAGGGGGTTGCCGGGAACGACGCGGCATAAACTACTCGTGTTAAATCCTGTGAGCACCGACGTATGGAACGACCTCACGTTAACGTACGTTAAGAAAATACTCTCACCCGAGGTTGAGGTGTATGTAAGGTCCTTGAGCGAGGGTCCTTCAGCCATAGAGAGCGAGTACGACAGGGACTTGGCAGCACCTCACGTAGTAAACGAGGTGATTAGAGCGTCTGAAGAAGGTTTTCACGCAGTAGTTATTAACTGCTTTGACGACCCAGGTCTTAGAGCTTCTAGGGAAGTCTCGAGAACTCTCGTGCTAGGTATTGGGGAAACCTCCCTTGCCGTGGCAACTCTCTTAGGTTATAGAATCGCCGTTATATCTACTGGGAGCAGGTATTCCAGAACCGCGTATTATAGGAGAGCCATCGAGTTAGGGCTTGAGAAGAGGGTGGTCTACGCTTCAGGCGTGGATATCAGGGTGCTAGATTTAAGGAAAGACTTAGACGCCGTGAAGAGAGCTCTCCTAGATGAAGCTAAGAAAGCTATTAACGAATTCAACGCGGAAGTCATCGTGTTAGGTTGTAGCGGGCTTATAGGGTTAGGTGAGGAGCTTTCGGAAGTTCTTGGAGTTCCGGTAGTGGATCCCACGCTAGTTACTGTGGGAGTTGCTGAAGAGATGATTAAGCTAGGGTTAAGACACTATAGCTATAAGCTATGAAACAATATCGGTTCCTTAAAACTCTTGAGAACTTTTCGAGGTAGGTAGGAATAAGTTCCTCACGTAGATTTTAGTGAATTCCTTGTTTGCCGAGATTTCCACGTACTTAGTTCTTCGAGCTATTTCTTCCGCTTTCTTCCTAGCAATACTTGACTTCAGGATTAGTTTCGCCCCACTTATAGCGGTATTCCCTACGAAAACTGCTTTATTAACCCAGGACTCGTGGATTAACCCTATCGTAGCAGCGTTCTCCACATTCAAGCTAGTTCCGAAAGATCCTGCTATGAAGACTTTCCCCACGTCCTCGAACCCTATGCTCGCCTCCCTCAACACTATCTGCGTTACCGACGCTACGGCCGCCTTAGCGAGTAAGAGAGACTCTATATCATCTCTATAAATAGCTATATCTTCATTAATGCCTGACTCCCCACCCCACACTACCACGAACCTTTGATCGCCTTCTCTCTTAAGTCTCCTAGATACTACGTTCTTAAACCTCCCCCTCTCGTCGATTATCCCGTGCTTGTAGAGATGCGCTAACGCGTCAATATACGCCGAGCCACAAATACCTAGAGGCTTCCCACCACCCACTACCTCGTAACGAACCTCGTAATCTCCTGAAGCTTCATTAAAATATATGAAAATCTTTGATATAGCGCCTTCAACAGCCTTCAAACCATGCCTAGTCCCGAAACCCTCGAATGCCGGCCCTGCAGGAGCTGAGGCAGCGTAGAGTTCCTCACCGTTGTTAACCATGACTTCCGCGTTAGTACCTACGTCTATTAAAACACATGGCACCCCACACTCGTCAAGACCTACCGCTAGAGCACCTGCTACGGCGTCCCCGCCCACGAACCCCGCAATACCAGGGCCTACGTAGACGTAGCCGTTAGGGTTGATCCTAAAACCGACCTCCCCAGACCTGAACTCAAGCCCTTGAGTGAATACTGGGACGTAAGGAGCTCTCCCTAGGTTGACGGGGTCAACCCCTAAGAGTAGGTGAGTCATCACGTTATTACCTACTAACACGACCTCATAGATATTCTCCGGCCTCACACCAGCCTTGGAGGAAGCCTCAAGCATTAACTCGTTAATCAAATTTATGACGTCTTGACGCAACACCTCAAGACGTTCCAAGCTACTGGAGACGTACGCTATTCTCGACATGACATCGGATCCGAAGACTTGCTGAGGGTTCAGTGATGAAGCAATAGCTAGCGTCTCACCACTCCTTAAGTTCAGTAAGTGAATAACGATCCTGGAAGTTCCTACGTCAACCGCTAGACCATACAACTCACTCTCTTTATTCCCGCACTCAACATCCAGTAATTCATTATTTCTTAAAGTCGCCGTGACCTCCCACCCACACCCCCTGAGTATTTGAGGGAGTTCCCTAAGCAATTTCAGGGGGATTTTAGGAGCCTCTAAACCACTCAGTAATCTGCTTAAGTCGGATCTCTGATCCTCTAGGCTGGGTGGAGGTATCTTGAGGAAGTGCTTACGTACGAGCGGTGATAAATCGAAAGGCTTTTCGAAACCTACGTCCACGGACTTATAAGATGTTGTGAGGCTTGATTCAGGGACCTCCACCAAGGCTTCATCACTAATTAATCGTGTTTGGCAAGCTAGTCTGAAACCATCAAGTATTAACTCACCTAAAACTCTACGCTCGCTCAAACTACTCTCCGAGAAAGCCCCTGACAAGACCTTAACAACGCATTTACCGCATAACCCAAGCCCGCCGCAGTCAGACCTAACGTCAACGCCTTGATTCCTAAGTAGATCGAGTAGTACCTCACCACCACCAGACTTAACCAACCTCACCCTCAGAGCGCTATCACCGACCTCCCAACCGTCGCGGTCTTACCTTCATTTCAATCTCTTCTTACTGATTTATTTTAGACTTAATGATTTATCAGGGCATTACCCTTTATCAGGGTAGATATCCCTGAGAGAGCTTAATAAACTTTATCTATCTTATCCGCCTTAATATTATGTGTGGTGTGAGGTGTTAGCTGAGGATTTAAAGAGAGCCCTGTATAGGGCGGTGATTGAGGGGGATCCTGAGAAGGCGTTGGGGTATGCTAGGGAACTTCTTAACACAGGGTTTGACGTAAAACAGATAGTTACTGACGTGCTAGCTCCGGCGATGAGGGTTGTCGGCGAGATGTATGAGAGGGGTGAGTACTTCATAGCTGACCTAATCGCGTCTGCCGAAGCTTTCAAGCAAGTTTTTGATAACGTGCTTAAACCCAGGCTATCCTCAAGCGCTGCTAGTAAGGGTGTCGTAGCGGTCTTCGGAACCGTGAGAGGGGATATTCACGAGCTAGGTAAGAACATAGCTAAGGCTTTATTCGAGGCTGAGGGGTTTGAAGTCATTGATTTAGGGGTTGACGTGCCTCCGGAGAGATTCGCTGAGGTGGTTGAGTCTAGGAAGGCTAGGGTAGTCGGTCTCTCAGCGCTAATGACGACCACTATGGTCGAGCAAGCGAGGGTTATCGAGGAACTTAAGCGTAGGGGTCTTAGAGAAAGAGTCATAGTCGTCGCTGGCGGAGCCCCTGTAACTGAGGATTGGGTGAGGAAGATAGGTGCTGACATATGCGGTGATGACGCATTCAAAGCACTTAAGAAAGTTAAGGAATTACTAGGTGTTGTGTGATGCCCAAACCCTCCTTAACGACTTTGAGTAGGGGTGAGGCGCTAGAAATACATAGCAGAGCCCTAGACCTGCTCAGCAGGGTTGGTGTTAGGTTCGAGGACCCTGAAGTAGCTAAGATATTATTAGATGCCGGTGCGGCGAGAACCGATGATAGGGTCTTAATTCCTGAAGAGATGGTTGGCGAGGCGTTGAAGAACGTGCCTAAGAAGATTGACTTATACGATAGGGACGGGAGGAAGGTTGCTACGCTAGGTGATGGCGCCTTAATATTCAACCCGGGCTCGGCAGCAATAAAAATCCTTGATTACGGCGCTACGGAGCCCAGGACCCCCACACTAGAAGATCTTAAAAACCTTGTTGTGGTTGTTGAGAACCTAGAATTTATGGATGCTCAGAGCACGGCCCTAGTCCCCGGCGACACACCGATAGAGATTAGAGACGCTGTCAGACTCTACCCTATATTGAGATACTCTAGGAAACCCATAATTACTGGGGCCTTCACCGTGGAGAACCTCCCGGTAATGCTCGAGATGCTTAAGGTGGTTAGGGAGGATGCTTGGAGAAGACCTTTCACGATATTCGACGCTTGCCCATCACCCCCTCTCTCTTGGAGTAGAGTAACGTCGAGGAACGTCGTTGATTTAGCTAAGGCCGGGATCCCTTCCGAGATTATTTCAATGCCTGGTTTAGGGGCTACGGCGCCGGTCACTATAGCAGGTGCTGCAACCCTGCACCACGCCGAGGTTTTAAGCGGTATCGTTCTAGCGCAGGCGGTTTCTAGGGGTGCTCCAGTTATTTACGGCGGGTCACCAGCGCTCATGCACCCGAGGTACGGGACCCCCTTAATAGTAGCTCCGGAATCTCTCCTGGTGTCCTTGATTTACCGAGACCTAGCGAGATTCCTGGAACTTCCCTCACACGCTTATATGGGATTAAGCGACTCTAAGCTAGTTGATTATCAAGCAGGTGCTGAGGAAGCTTACTCAGCGCTCGCAGCCGCTCTAGCGGGCTTTGACGTGGTCTCAGGTCCCGGCATGCTAGAGTTTGAGAGTGTTCAGTCTCTTGAGAAGTTAGTGCTGGATAATGAGGTGTGCGGGCTGGTTAAGAGGGTTTCAAGAGGTTTCGGCATGAGTGTTGAGGAGATAGCTGTCGAGGTTGTTGAGGAAACAGTGCTTAGAAAAGGAGGCAACTTCCTCCTACACCCTCACACGAGGAGGTATCTTAGGAGGGAGGTGCACGTACCACGCGTGTGGGACGCAACCCCTAGATCTAGGTGGGGCATGAGGAGCGTGTATGAGGAAGCGCACGCCACGGTCCTTAAATTACTTAAGGAAGGCCCCTACCACGAATTAAGCCCTGACGTTCTAGCAGAGCTAGATAAGGTTTATGAGAAGCTGTGGAGAGGGGCGGGTTCCGAACCTAAGTACGTTTAAGTCACGTACCTCTCAAAAGCTTTAGTAGCCCTCACGACCCTCTCGATCTTGGAGAGAGCTACCTCATACTCTTCCTCACGACCCCCTAGAGAACCTCTTAACCCGGCGAACCCGCAGTCAGCTGAAACTAAGTCAACCCTCCCACCACTCACCTCATACACCTTCTTAAGAAGCTCTAGAACCTCCTCATAATCCTCCACTTCAATTTTTCTCGAACTCACAACACCTGGCGAGATAATCTTATCGTAAGACTCAAGTAATCCCTTATCAAGAACCTCGACGTTCTTGGGGTTGTCGTGAAACTCAAAACTCAAGTACCTGATTCTACCCACCCTTGCTAAGAGTTCTAGAAGCCTCTTATGAATTCGGCCGCACACGTGAACCCCTACCTCAACCCCTTCAGCAGCTCTCGCTACGTTCTCTAAGAC
>Ga0272445_1000321_pt1 | contig 47010 bp, 49 predicted proteins | sample YNPCB0031_FD_194404 | JGI IMG/M metagenome (GOLD analysis project Ga0272445, IMG submission 194404) | Hot spring sediment microbial communities from Yellowstone National Park, WY, United States - YNP-CB-003-1 | ecosystem: Environmental > Aquatic > Thermal springs > Hot (42-90C) > Sediment... | reverse complement strand
CGAATTTTGGTGGATGGTGTCCAAGCCTATGCTTACCCCCATATATTGTTCTTAATCTTGATACTCCTATGGGGCCCTTCAAGTATAGCTTCCTCATTATTGATGCAGCTCTAATATACCACCAGTCGGGGTTTTGGGGGGGTCGTTCTTTATGGACTCCTGTCTTAACAAACATAGCCCAGGGAGGGGGCTCAATAACATTATTATCCTTTAGGTAGTTTGCAATTTTCTCGATTAATTTCCATGCATCAACTGATGACACAGGCGACACCATCCTTAAGAGAACTGCATCAACAATCTATTATTAAGTATATCTTAATAAAACCTCACCATAAGATTATTCATAATCATCGTATTCGCCCATACGCTTCTGGATTGAAGACTGGATGATTCTAGGCGGGTTGTTTTCCTTAAGTTTCCCAGTTATGTGGCTCATGTGTTTTAGGCTTCTTCTTCACGGGTATTCTTTTGATGTACCCACATTTTAAGCATTTTATTACTATGTGTGTGCTTCTTCTATCTCTTACTCTTACTGTGAATGAGTTAGGCTTCCAGAATGGTGTTCCACATTTTCTACAAAACATTCTCTTATACTTTCTAGGTATTCTTACTCTAGCCTTCTGAGCTATGCGTATAGCTAGTATTATGGCTTCTCTAGCAATCTCAGGTCTCTCAATTGCGTGCTTCTTTGCAAAATCCATAAGCCTATCAATCCTATCTAGAGCGATCTTCTTCAATTCTCTAGAAACCAATCTATCAGCTACCTAAGCTAACCTGGGATGAACCATCCTTAATATTTTATCATTTTATTCTTCTCTTCCATTATTTTTAGGGGGTTTACATGGAGAAACTATACTTCATAGTTGTTGAAGCTGCTGTAGAGCTTGTTCCAAGAGAAATTTCTAATCATCCTGCCGTAGTCTCTTATGCTAGGAAGAGAGGTAAGAAGCCTACCGAAGTATTGCTGGATAGGTCTTACCATCATAAAGCTATGCTTAATCTTGAGAGAGCTTGGAAGAGAGGTAGACCAGATATTACACATTTCACCTTACTGGAAGTTCTCGGTTCACCTCTAAATAAATCAAACTACGTAGAAACATACATCCAAACGCAGAGTGGTCACATCATATATGTTAATCCAGTTACAAGGCTCCCCAGAATTTATGAGAGGTTCAAAGGCTTAGTAGAGAAGCTCTACAAACATCCAGTAGTAGAATCTGGTAGCCAAGTATTATTAAAGCTTGAAGAAGGTGGTCTCAGAGATATAATTGATAGAGTGAATCCTGATGTTAAGATATTATTATCTGAGAATGGTTTACAGATGAAGTGGAGTGAAATTGGAGAGAAGATAGTAGCGTATGAGAAGCCTATGATCATGGTTGGAGGTTTCCCTAGGGGGGACTTTGAAAATGAGACGAAGAAGGTTGCGGATATAGTGGTGAGTATTTGGGATCAACCGTTGGAGGCTTGGATAGCTGCTTCAAGAATCCTAACGATACTGGAGTACTATCTACTCGGTATGAGGTGATACAGTTAATAGAATATTATGAATAGACCTATCCCGATTAATATTACGCTGATTACTCTTCTAAGATTTTCTTGGTTTAGTTTTCTTGAACCTATTTGGCCTCCGATAATGGCTGAGGCGACTACTACTGGAGTTAGTATGAATAGTGTTGGGTTTTGAAATGCTAGAGGTATTGTTTCAGCGCGTGCTAGTAGCCCTGCAAGAGAGTTTGAGAAAATGAAGAATGTTGTCGTAGCTGCAGTAGTCTTAGGGTTAGAGATCCCGCTTAGCAGAAGTATCGGTGCAAGATATACTCCACCGCCTATGCCTGTAAGACCTGCGATGAAACCTATAAAACATCCAATTAAGATTATATGTATAATGTTTACTCTTATGTTTGCTAGAGGCTTCCTGGAAACTAGAGTGAATAGACCTGAACCTGCTATAACTAGCCCCATCACTAGTTTAAGAATGTATTCTGAGATTGTAAGAGATAGTAATCCACCGATAAATGAGAATGGGATTGATCCTGCTACAAATAATGTAAATTTCTTTTCTAGATATATCTTCCACCTAGTGAATGATACTCCAGTACTGAGTATATTGAATAATAGACTACCAATAGCTGCTTGAGATGGTGCTAAACCTGAGAGTACTAGTATTGCTAGGAATATTGATCCTCCACCAAACCCGCCCATAGTATATATTAATACGGCTAGGCTAAGTATAACGGCAGTCAAAAAGAGGTCTAGGGGAAACACGATCTTAGTTGTTTGAACTTCTTAAAATAATCTTCCACTTATCTAGGAAGAATAAAAAATAGTTGAGGATGTTATTTACCTAGTATTGTTTCGAAGAGATCCTCGTGCTCTACTTCTTCTTGGAGGATGTGTCTAATGATGTGGAAAGTTACAGGGTCATTCTTAATACTCATCAGCCAGTTAAGAATCTTAGTATAAACTTCTATAGCGCATCCTTCAGCTTCTATAATCGCTTTAACTACAGCTTTTAGATCTCCAACATTCTCAGGTATAGTAACGTATGGGCAGTTAGCTATCTTTACAAGTTCTTCAAATCTTCTAGGAGGTTCTCCTCCAAGCTGTATAATTCTATCTGCTAATTCTGCTTGATGTTCAAGTTCCTCCTTAGCTATCTCTTCTATCTTGCTTGCAATCGCTGGGGATTCAAGCCCTTTAACGATTTTAGCTAGTAGATTATAGTAGTAGAATGCTATCCATTCATCTGCATAAGCTTTCTTCAGCATATCAATGAGTTCATCAACTTTTACACCTGCTTTCTCTACAACTTCACGTCCTTTCTTTCCCATACATCTAAAAACTATAATCTAATGCTATATAAAATTTCACTAATAACAAAACTGGAAATCATACCTGCAGTGAGTCATCTCTTACTGGAAGGATTCTCTGTAGTTCTCCAAGAATATGCTGGAAAACAATACTTACAACAAAAGTCCGTCGCCTTGAAGATTACGGTTTTCCAACCTCGCATAGCATCCTGTATTCATGGAGTAAGTTCAAAAATCATCCCACTAGTGAGCACTACTGTAAATAGTAAGACTAGTAACATATACTAACCGATGAAGACGTATTCAATGCGTTTATACGCGTAAAGGAGAGTAGTTATCCTAGATATTCAATTTACATTTCTACTCAATTAATGATGCTGATTTAAGTTTTGATATAAGGTCTTGTAATGGAGGTTTTACTTCTTCTACGTCTACTTCTCCTTGGCTAGCAAGTTCTGAAGCTACTTCATCAAATGTCTTCCCTTCACATATGCTCCAGATGTATGCTACGATCTCGTCAACCCTGTATGCTTCGTTGAGCTCGTTTACAAGTAGAAGATTTCCTTCTTCGTCTTTCAGTAGTTCTCCCTTACGCTTAAACTTAACCTCTTCCATTTCAATATCATATGTAATCTCTACTATATTAGATTTTTGATTTACATTTAATGTTTACGACGTTAAACGATAACATAATCTTTTGTGAACAAATACCTGACAAAGCAATAATGACGAAGATAGTTTTCTCCGAATGTTTACGATGTAAACGTTTTCTAGTAACGAGGTGCCGAATATATTTCAATTCATTACAAATTAATGCGTAGTAGACGAATCTAATTTACCAGCTTAGTAAAAGATAATATATATGAGTTTGAGATTAGTTATTAATGAGTTAATCGCTGAACATGGTACTTTGACAGCTGAATGGAGAGACATAGAAAAGATAATCAATGAAGTTAAATACGAAGAACCAAAGAGTAAAGAAGAAAAATACAGTTTTCTAAAACCTTTAACAGATCTCTTTGGAAAATCTCATTTATTTGTTTCTAAGTTTAAAGTTCATGAAGTAAAAGAAGAGAGATTCGTCTTCACAGAAATGGCTGAGAGGGGGAAAGAATCTCTAGTACATAGACTACTAGACGACCATAGGAAAATAGATGAACTACTTGAGAATATGAGGAGACTCTTAGAAGACTATAGGTTTGAAAGAATTTCAGCAAGAGACTTAGCTGAGAAAGTTCTGAAAACACATCAGGAGATAACAAAGATAATAACAGAGCATATAAAGATAGAAGATGAAGAATTTCGGAGGCTGTAATAAGCATAATTTGGAGTGGAAGCTATGAAGTTGGTGGATCTCGCTAAAGAGGTTCTCTCTGAACATGATTCACTGTTAAGTGAATGGAAAACACTTAATGAATTAATCCTCAAAGTAAGGGAGATAGATGAAAAGAGACCAAAGAGTAAAGAAAGCTTTTATGAAGCTTACAAAGATATTTCAGATCTATATTCTAGGATGTTTCTATTCATGTCTAAGTTTACGCTCCATGAATTAAAAGAAGAAAGTTATCTCTTTCCAGATCTAAACGAGAGAGGAAGATTAGAGCTAACGATGAGGCTCACGGAAGACCATAGAAGATTAAACCTTCTACTAGAAGAACTTCGCAGAGTTTTAGACGATTACAGGTATATGAAGATCGAGGAGTGGGAATTAAGAGAAAAAGCAGAGGAAATAAATCAGCAAATGAACAATATACTTACAGAGCACATAAAGATAGAGCACGAAGAATTTTCAAGAATAAGATAAACATCTATCTCTTTATTTATTGAGAACAGATAGATTATTTGCGGCCGCCGGGATTTGAACCCGGGACTACCAGCTTCGTCCTATTCTGTTAGTGTGGCAGGCTGGTTTTAGGTCTCTATGAATGTCCTACCAGACTAGACTACGGCCGCCGATCAAACATTATTATCCAACATTATTTTAGTTTTTCCTACTACAATAATAAATTTATTAAAATTATCTTCTTCTCCTGGCTTCTTACCCATATTCTACTTATTTAAACGGTTAAACAATGATCTAAAATATCCAGGGATACTTGCTAATTATCAGCAATTGTATTTTCCCAGTGGATTCCGTGTTTGATTATTGGAGTTAGCATATAATCTAATAAATGGGTTAAGTATTGTAGAAATGTTAACCTATTATTGAGTTGTTGTCTGCTGTTTTTATCATGGTTGAGACATTACTAGTATGAAAAGTTGAGCTGAGCTATATGTCTATCTTAAAAAAGTTTGTAGCTTTCGTCTTCGCTGTAACCATAACTCTTCTTTTGAGTTTTTCGCCATCTTTGATAAATAGCTTCATTAAAGTAGATGTTTCTGATGCTCCATCGTGGGCCACAATGTTAATAGGTATTTCATGGATAGCCTTTTTAGTTACATTTGTTCTTCCAACAACTTTCTTTACTACATATGCTCTATTAGGTAGAACTAGTAGAAGATACAGTGAGAATGCATCAGTACTCGCTATCCCTATAGGGACAGCTATCATAGGCATTCTACTAATCTACTACATCCCAGTAAGCATTATTACATGGATAGGCTATCTAGCGATCTCACTATCGTTTGCGGCATTCCTATTAATGGTAAAGAATAATGAGTATGCGCGCCATCAACCCCTAAGTATATATGAAGTAGTTAATGGTGGACTTCTACCAAAAGTTTCAGTAATAATACCTGCATATAATGAAGAAGCTTCTATAGGGGATGCAGTCGAATCAGTATTAAACCAAACTTACTCAAATACGGAAGTCATAGTAGTTGATGATGGATCAGTAGATAATACTTCAAAGATTGTTTCAGAGTATGTTGAAGCGGATAGTGGAAGAGTTAAGCTTATTAGGCATGAGAAGAATCTAGGTAAGTTTGCAGCGCTAAATTCAGGGGTAAAGAAAGCAGAGGGAGAATACATTTACCACATGGATGCAGATACAGTCTTAGCTCCAGACAATATTGAAAGGATACTCCCATTATTCTATGATGGGAAGCTTGGTGCAGCTGCCTCAATGGTTTCAATATCCAACGATGGGAGCATACTTACGAAGTTACAGATGATAGAGTATCTCTTTGAACAATTAATAGTGAGATATGGACAGTCGATCAGTAGAAACGTTCTCATATGTCCAGGAGCTGGGTGTATATATAGGAGAGAAGCTGTACAGGGTAATTCCGTATCAGGTAGAACAGTTACTGAGGATGCTGATTATACCTTTGAAGTTAGAAAGAAAAATTGGAAGATAAGTCAAGAAGTAGATGCTGTAAGTTTTACTGAAGCACCTAGAAGCTTTTCAGCTTTTACGAAGCAACGTATAAGATGGCTTTACGGGGTACTCCAAACCATAAGAATTCATAAGTGGGCTCTTAGAGACCCATGGGTTATATGGGCTTGGCTAGGATACATGCTAACTCCTATCTCCATGATTATCCTTTTCTCGATACCCGTTCTAGCCATAGTTCTTGGGCAAGCATACCTATCATACTTCCTACCATATGCTTTGATTAGCTTCACAATATTCCTGATCAGTAGAGCGGTCCCACTAACACTTTATAGATATCATGGTAAGACATCTCTACTTCTTTATCTACCACTCTATATATTCTATAATGCATATCTATCAATAATAACACTATACATCTTCATAGCATGGATAACACGTAGAGGAGTAAAGATCAAATACGGATCAAGAAAAGTCCACGCAAAATAAACAACTAGCATCTTCAACAATTTTCTCCTTTTTTATTTTAAGAAATACTTTAAGATGAACTATTGTAGAAGAACATTAGAAGCATTAACATTATATTTCTTAAGAAGGTAGAAGCACCATTTAATAGTCGTTTTACTACCTATATTTGTTTCAACATAGTATGGTCCCAGTTTCTTGAAATCCTTGAATGATGCGCCATCTTTATGTCTTGGCTCTGTATTGAGAATATATCTTTTCCTGCTTCTTGGTGTAGCTATTGGGATATCTTCTCTCCTAATCTTACCTGTATCTATCAACCATGAGATTATGCCTAGGAGTAAGCTTCTCCAACTCTCTAACTTATACTCTCTACCATCTGGAAATACTATCTTCTTATATGGGATTTCTTGTCCAGGTTTTACTTTCAATTTATCTATAGATATTCCTTCGAGTTTGGTTTTCTCTTTAAGGTTTTCTCCAATATATCTTACTGGTAATGGGTGTAGTGGTCGAAGTAATTCTCTATTCGGTCTCCATATTACAAATGCTTTTTGAATAATCTCATTTGGTTTATCTTCTAATATATTCCATTCTGCTATCTTCTTTTCATGTAAGGGTTTAGGTAGATGTGTATCGTAAACCTCCCATTTAACACCATCTGTTGTTATAAAGTATGGGACTCCAGTAGTAATACAGTAGTTAATATACTGCTCGATTTTCTCCTGTCTTCCTAATGCTTTAACTCCAACATAGATTAATGGTTTACCTTCAATGAGGAGAGCATAATCTGGTCTCCCAGCTTCAGTGGAGAATTCAGGTCTAACAAGAGATGGATCATTTACATCCCAACCCCAAATCTTAAGAAAAGGATCAACAAGACAATATCTAGTTAAAGCTTCACTCTTCTCAAACTCTACTCTATAATCTTCAACCAGCCCCCTCAAACGATTAATTAAATCAAGAAAATGATCAAACACTACAAACACCAGCCTTCTTCAACCATTTAAAACTACAGAGAGTTTTTAAAGTTTTATTTCTACAGTATAGAAGTTGCGGCCGCCGGGATTTGAACCCGGGACCACTGGCTTTCTCCGCTTCTCCTCTCGGGGGGCCAGTGTCCTACCTGGCTAGACGACGGCCGCCAAGAGTATTTTCTGCTAATGGTTATTTGAGTTTTTCTCTCCTTTTAGCTTTCATTATCCTCTACTACCTTTTTTCTCTATTTTTAGATTCCATTCTGGATGTATACCTGCTTTCTCAAAGAGGACCCCGACTGGGCAGTTCTCTAAAGTTAATCTGAATATTGTCTCTGCTTCTTTCTCATCTTCAGCCCATATTGTTACATTCCCTCTTGCTTTAGTAATCGTTTTCTCTGTGTCTGGCTTCTCTGCCTCAACTTCAACCTTCATCCCGTTGAAATCGAATCTTCTCTTTGCAGCAATTAATGCATATATCGTTACAACGCATCCTGCTAAACCCATTACTGCTAGTTCTAGCGATGTTGGACCTGTATCATCTCCCCCCTGCTCAAATGGTAGGTCAATAACAATACTATGACCTCTATCATTATCAACTATACTTCTATACTTTTCTACGAGGACAGCATTTGATTTAAGTAACATAACCATGTATTTTCTATGTTTTTCCTAGCATATTAACTATGTCTTGTTTAAGTTCGTCCGTAAAACTTGTAGATGCTTGAATACTATGAGGAGTATTCAGGGAAACATGTTACTCAAGATATGTTTGAGTGTTAAACTTTAAATTGTGTCTCCTAAGTATTTGGGAGTATGAGTATCCCCCATGATGGTTTAAGTGATGATGAGATCAAGAAGATCCTTGAAGAATACAAGATAATTGCTGTGGTAGGTATGAGTAAAGACCCCTTGAAGCCTGGGCACTATGTACCGAAGTTCTTGATAAAGCATGGGTATAAGGTTATACCTGTAAATCCTACAGTAGATGAAGTGCTTGGGTTAAAATCTTATCCAAGCTTGATAGATGTTCCAGAAGATGTTGAAGTAGTAGATGTTTTTAGGAGACCTGAATATACTCCTGAAGTTGCTGAAGAAGCTGTAAAGAAGAAAGCTAAAGTATTATGGCTTCAAGAAGGGATATACAATCCTCAAGCTGTTCAGATAGCTAAACTTGGAGGTTTAACAGTAGTCTGGAATAGATGTATGATGAAAGAACACAATAGATTAATAGGTAGTAAACCCTACACTACTCTGAGAAAACTTTAAACATCATATTCCTGGTCTCTAATTGGCACTATAGCTTCTTGACCAAGCTCATTCCTACAGAATTCTACTAGGTCGGTTGATGCATGGGGCTCACCATGTACTGTAAATACTTTAACATCCGGGCTGTATCGTTTCAAGAATTGGTGGAGCTGGGTTCTACCAGCATGTGAGCTAAACTTAAACTGCTCAACCTGTGCTTTAACTTTAATATCTAATTGTCCATGTATAAGCCTCTTCTCGCTCAGTAGCCTCGCTCCAGGAGTATCTGGAAGCTGGAAGCTAACAAGGAATATAGCTGACTTCTCATCTTCAGCTAATTCTCCAGCATATATTACTGCAGGTCCACCCTTAAGCATACCTGCTGGGCTAATTATAACAGAAGGCTCACTTAGTGCTTGCCTCCTCTTCTTACTACTTGTAACTCTATTAATGTGTTTAGCTGCTTGATATAATAGCTGTCTTCCATCAATATAATCGCTCATCTCAAGATATATGTCGAGAACTTTTATGCTCATACCATCTAGGTAGACTGGCTCTCTAAAATTATATGCTTCTAGGATGCACATGACCTCTTGAGATCTAGCTACAGAGAATGCTGGGATGAGAACTCTACCACCATTATCTATAACTTCTCTAACTCTTGTAATGAATTCTCTCTCAAGATTCCTTCTCTCAGGATGGTCTTCAAGAGCATATGTTGACTCTATGATTACTGCATCTACATCCTTCGGTCCAAGCTCTGCTCCCCTTAAAAGCCTAGTCTTGATTGTTGTAAAATCACCCGTGTATAGTAGGGTTTTATCAGCATTTATCAAGACTTGGAAGCTTCCAGGGATATGTCCAGCATCTATGAAGCTTACCTCAGCATCTTTCACTCTTATGGTCTCACCATAGATTACGTTAACTCCTTTCCTAACCATTTCTTCTACTTCTAGTGCTTCGTAGGGTAAGTAGTAGCCTGCCAGCTTTAAGAAATCTCTTAGAAGAATATCTGCAACCCTGAAAGTCATTGATGTAGCGTAGATCCTTACTCCATCATTTAGCATGAAGAGTGGAGCTGCACCACAATGGTCTAGGTGGGCGTGAGATATTATAATAGCATCTAGATCTCTAGCAGCTACATGGGATGGAAATAATGGCTCAGGCTCATTTAATTGAACCCCATAATCTAAGAGTATCCTAGCTCCTCCTGCTTTGACAAGTATAGCTGACCTTCCAACTTCCTGGGCTCCTCCAAGAAATTTTAGTTCTAAGGCCTTGCCACCTCCAGTGGTTTTTTAACCAGTCTCCTAGGTTTTTAGTTTGAAGCCGATAAGATAAAGATTTATCTCTAACAATTATCAGTATTCTTAAACTCTGCTGGTATGTATAGAGGGTGACATCTATACGATTAAGCTGGATACTATTTTAATGAAGTAAGATTGATTTTGACATCTTTATCGTGGAGTTTTTGTATAATTCTATTTATTGCTTCTCTTAGGTATGGGCTTCTAGCTTCTACAACTATTAATTCCTTATAACCTGCATTTTCTATCTGCTGGACAACAATATCTATTACTCGTTCTTCTAATACCAAGTCTTGTGGGAAAACCGTTTGAGAGAATGGGTAAACATATTTTATCTGAAAAGGTATTAGACCGTAGGGGGAACCATAAAGTAGTAGGTCATATTCCGATAAGCTTGCTTTAAGCAAGTCTTTCTCTATCTTCTCTAGATTCACCTTCATAGTATATGGGACGAGCACAGCGTAACGCTTAGCCCGCTTCTTAAAGATATTCTCTAATAATCTCTTCTCTGCACGTCTAGCTTCTGGTCTATTTAGACTTAAAGCATCAAACAAGTTTATTCCACGTCGAGAGTATATCGGAGTGTGCTGCTCCATTAAATTGAGTAGGTCATCTCTTCCCATAATATATTTGAATGCTTGATAGAGGTTTGGATGGCTTCTAGCTCTAATCTCAAGTAGCTCAAATAATCTTCCATCTTTGATAGCTTGCTTAATCTCTGCAATCTCTTTAAAACAAACATAGAGGTTATGCTTAGCTACTGCATCTATTCTATCCTTCATGGATAGTCCTCTTAATTCTTCTATGCTAGTTCTTGAACATACTGGGCATATACATGGAAGATAATCCATCTTTTCTAGCTTCATCGTTCCAGTCTCTGTAAAGTATCTTCCATCTTTAGCATAGAGGTAATAGCTTGCAGAATCAAACATATCTACACCTAGAGCGACTATGAAGGAGAACACCATTGGGTGACCTGCACCGAATAAATGTAATGGTTTACCATATTCAATAGATGTTTTAGCAGTTATGATCATCTCGAATAGTTTACTAAACCTGTATCCTTCCATTAATGGTGTTGGGCTACCTAGAGCATACATATCGAAACCCATCTCTCTTACTTTCTCTGCACAGTAAGATACTAAATCCAAGTGTACTCCACCTTGAATAGTCCCAACCCATATACAATTCTTATCTTCTCTACTGTGTAGGATTCTTAGTGTTGCTTCTAGATTCTTTAATGTTTTTTCTACTGATTCTTCTGCACGTCTTCTATCACTCAGCCCTGTTGGAACATCTAAAGGTACAGCTATATCTGTCTTGATATCTTCTTCAAATAAAGCTATCTCCTCGGGTGTAGCATCAACCCCACCATATTCAAGTATCTGGTACCCCCCACTATCTGTCATAACTACTCCATCGAAGCCTAGTAAACCTTGAACGGTATTCTTTAATGCTTCATCTCTAAGCCTCTTATACAGAATATATGCATTAGTTATTACAATATCTGCTTTAAGATTCTCCTTCATCCATTTAGCAGAGATATCTTGTACTACAGGATTGATTACTGGAAGAAAAACAGGGGTCTCAATCTTTTTACCACTCTTCGTCTTCAGTCTTCCAATCCTACCAAGTAAATCTTCAGCAACTACCTCAAACATAAATCTACACCATAATCAATCATCAGTCTACTCTCCAATACAGAATAAACAATCCCTTATAGAAAACCTTATATCCAGTATACTTGGCTAAACCTGAGCCCGCCACTATTGTTGATTTAATCCTTATTAAAGATAGGAGATAGAAGAGGATTATAGTAATTAGTAACCTAACTCTTAAATATAGTTAGTCCATGGTAGGGAATGAGAAGTTTGGTTACAGAGGTAGTCTTTGAGCCTGGAGCTGAAGACCTACATGCTAATGGAGCTATCTTGATTGAAGGGTTGCCTGGAGTTGGTTTAGTAGCTAAGGTTGCCGTAGCTTATATGCTGAGTAGATTTCAAGCTAGGAAAGTCTGTAGATTCTATTCACCTTATTTTCCCTCGCTTATATATATTCAAGATGGTAGGCTTGTACCTACTTTCGCAGATTTATACTTAGTCGAGAAACCTACCCCCATATTATTCCTCTACGGTAATTCACAGCCATCATCAAGTTATGGGCAGTACGAATTATGTGAGAAGATACTAGATGTAGCGGTAGATTTAGGAGCAAGCTTCATCATGACTCTAGGTGGGTACGGTAAGGAAGAAGTCTCAGAAGCTAGAGAAGTATACGTATCATCAACACGCCCCGAAACTATTATGAGAGTTATCAGGAAGATTCCAGCAAAAATCTACGCTGGGCAGATAGTTGGAGCTGCAGGACTATTAATAACCTTAGCTGATGAACGTGGACTCGATAACCTATCTATGCTCATTGAAGCTTCAGAGATGACTCCAGACTATTATGCAGCTAAGAGAGCAATAGAATCTGTAAATACACTACTAGATCTAGGATTAAAGATAGAGGATGTAGATGGAATCTCTAGAACATACATATCCACACTATATAGGATAGAGTTCTAAGGTATGGTACGGTATGAAAGCTGGCAAACAGGAACTAATCGGTCGAGGAATTTATGTTGAAGAATTTTTTGGGACAGTTGAAGTAGGGTTATTTGCTACTGCAACTGATAGAGTATGTATTGTTCCACCTCAGATAAAACCTAGGCATCAGAAGCTTATAGAGAAAGCATTAGAGACAGATATTATAAAAACAACTATTGCAGGCTCCTTCCTGATAGGTCCTTTAGTAGCAGGGAATAGTAATGGACTAGTAGTCTCCTGCATGGTTCTAGATGAAGAATTAGAAAAGATCAAGAGCTCTATTAGAGACTCAAACATCCTTGTATTAGAGAGTCGGTATACTGCTACTGGAAATCTTATACTTGCAAATGATAGAGCGGCTTTAGTTAGCAGTTATTTTAATAAACGTGAAGTAAAATTAATCCAGGATACGCTTGGGGTTGAAGTAATTCAGGGTATGATTGCTAATAGACCGTATGTTGGCTCTATAGCAGTTGTAACAAATAATGGAGGCATTATACATGTACAAGCATCCAGAGAAGAAGAAGAGAAGCTTTCAGAATTTTTCAAGGTAGAATTTATTCCTGGAACAGTTAATGATGGGGTTCCATTCATTAGAAGCGGGATAATAGCTAATAGTAAGGGTGCGATAGTTGGAGCAAGAACAACAGGTCCAGAGCTTATGACTATAAGTAGAGCCTTGAAAGTATAGTATGCTCCCATATTCCGAAGAAAATATTCTCCAGATTCTCAGCCTCTTTATTCTGATTAGATTAATTTATGGTAAGAGATTATCCTAAACATACATCTGGACATGAGGTATTCCACATATCTTTACAACTGCCTTCTCTACAACCATTCCGTGGTTTAAAGCATACTCTACTACGTTCTCTCCTAGAAGATTAATTATCGTTCCCTGTTTCAGATAGTTTTGGAGTTCTTCTTCTCCAACTAGTACCCCTCCATAGAATGCTCGGCTTACTTCAACAGAGAATCCTTCAAGAATCTTCAAGCTTCTCCCTAGGAGTTCTTCATCGCATACAGCTACAACTACTTCACCAGTCCTAGAATGATGAACTTTCACCCAAAATCTCTTATTCATCATCAAACACTCCAAGAAACTCTAGGAGCATCAGTCCCTCAACAATAGTGATATCAAGCTAAATTATTTATTTTTCTATAGCTTATTCTCTTATTTGTTATGAAATGGTTTGCTTCTTAAAAATTTGTTAAACTTGGACGCTTACTAGTTGAAGATTTCTTAAAAATTCATTCAGTCTTCTCAAGCTATCCTGCAATACTTCTACTCGAATCATATATCTGGTGTGGGAGCGTATGGAGACTTTGTACAGTATCTTAAATCTATGTCTTGCGTCATGTTAAAGTATCACTGATGGCTTCTCTCATTAGTCTTTAAACATAAACTATTTAGAAGACGTCGTATGCTCAAATATGAGGGGCACACGGTATGGTGCAGAATACTATTGAGAGAGAAGTCAGCGCAACAGCGAGAGATATATTGATGAGTAGAATAGCAGGAGAAATAATATTGTCTAGTAGTCCTGGGTCGGTAATGAAGAAGTGGAGACAGCTATTCGAATTAAATCAGAGTGAATTAGCACGACATATGGGTGTATCGTCTTCAGTACTAAGTGACTATGAAAATAATAGGAGGAAGTCTCCAGGTGCGGTGTTCATAAAAAAATTTGTCTCAGCTCTAGTAGATGCAGATATAAAGAAAGGTGGAATACATGTTAGAAGATTCTCAATGCTTCACCGTGATCTAAGCATAGCTGTATTAGACATGAGTGAGTTTAGGAATCCTAAGACTGTTAGACAGGTCGTTGAAGCATTAGATGGTGTACTGCTGGTTGGTAGAGAATGGGATAATGAGTTAATATATGGATACACTGTAATAGATAGCTTATCAGCGATAAGGAATTTGGAAGCTTTAGATTTCCTCTACCTCTTCGGTAAGAACCCTAATAGAGTAATAGTCTTTACAAAAGTTAGTAGAGGTAGGTCTCCGATGGTTGCAGTCCGCCTATATCCAATAAAACCAAAGATGATAGTAATACATGGTCCAAAGATACCTGAAGAAGTAGATGCTTTCGCAATAGAACTCGCAGAACTTGAAGGCGTCTCATTCTCTCTATCCCTCCTGAAATCTCCTGAAGAAATAGTTGAGAGATTAAAGAAGCTAGTTTAGCTATAGACCATCCTACTATTTTTAGAGATAACTCTATTATATCGAGTCAATAGAGTTAATATGGTAGGAGTATGCTTAGGGTTGTTAAAGACATAAAGATTAAACCTGGAATGACCGTCTCAGAGCTTATTGAGATGATGGGAGGTTCAGGCGGGTTTACAGCATTATACGTGGCGAGAGCAGTAGAAGTTCTAGAAAAGATGATTAAAGATAATGATTGTATTAAGTTCCTATCCTTCATTGGTGCACCTATCGGGACAGGTTTAAGAGGTGTTATCTCTGAATTGATAAGAAGGAGACTCTTCAACATAGTTATAACAACTTGTGGTGCATTAGATCATGATATTGCAAGGTCTCTAAAAGAATACTATGAAGGAGACTTCTGGATGGATGATGAAACTCTAAGAAAACAAGGATACTATAGACTTGGATGCGTATTAATCCCACTCGAAAATTATGGTCCAACGATAGAGAAGTTCACTCAAGAATTACTTGAAGAAGAATACAATAAAGGATTAAGAGAAGTATGTAGTAGTGATATAACCTACCTGATTGGTTTAAAGTTGAAAGATGAAAATAGTTTCTTGAAGAATGCTGCAGAGAATAACATCCCAGTGTTTGTTCCAGGAATACTTGATGGAGCTGTTGGAACACAGATCTGGTTATTCCAGCAGAAACATAGAGACTTCAAGCTAAACCTATTGAGAGATTTCGATAAATTATCTGACGTAGTCTTCAAAGCTAAACGTAGTGGAGCATTGATGATTGGCGGTGGTATCTCGAAACACCACGTTTTATGGTGGAATCAATTCAAGGATGGATTAGATTATGCTGTTTACATTACTACTGGATACGAGTATGATGGTAGCCTAAGTGGTGCAACAGTTAGAGAAGCGGTTTCATGGGGTAAAGTAAAACCTGAAGCAATGAAGGTTACAGTTCATGGAGATGCAACGATAATACTCCCATTGATCGCTTCAGCTCTCATTAAACTTGAATGAACGGAGTGTTACATGTTAGACGTAGATAGTGGATGACTTAATACTTATAAGCTCTCATATACATCAAAATTGGAGAAATTGTCCTCTAAGCGATTGGAGAGATCTGTAAGAGATAGAGTCCTCGCAGGGGTTATAGGAGGTTTAAGTGATTATCTTAAAGTAGACTCTAATCTACTCAGAATCGCCGCTATACTATTATTTATTATCTCACCAGTTCTCATGTCAATCCTATATATTATTGCGGTATTCTTAATACCTAAAGCTGGAGAAGAAAAACCATTAGCTGCATCATTTGAGGTAGAGAAATATCTCCCATTAATCGTAGGTTTAATCTTAATAATTGTAGGTGCAGTTATATTAGGGTCGATTGCTGTAATCCCCTTCTTCTGGATCTTCACACCCTTCAGATTTACAGTAGCTCTACAAATAATTATAGCAGCTATACTGATTATTATTGGAGCAATTATAGCTATACCACAGCTTAGAAATCTATAGCTATATTGATAACTAATTACATAATGCAAGATGGAGCATAAACAATATTTTGGCAGCGATATTGATGGAAGTAATTCTAGCAGTTTAAGTTACTGCGCTCTACTTTCAATTGTTTTACGGAGCTGTAAATGTAGAACCCCGTTTAGGTAGCTTCTAGTAAGTATAGTAGCTCTACATGGTAGCTTTATGATACGTCTGAACCCCCTACCACCCATTAACAGTAGCTTAGTCCCTCTAAGCTCTACTCTTACTTCTTCTTCTGGACCTGGAACCTGGGCTGTCAGTAATATTAATTCATCTTTCTCAATTAATTCTACTGGGTATTTTTCTATAGCTCTCCTACTAGATACTGCTTTTCTTAACTCTCTAGTCCAGTAGAAAGCTAGTAGTCCAAGAGCCATAATTAATGCTAATCCTAGTAGACTCCTCTGGAATCTAGCTGTAAGAGAGATAAGTATCAAGGCTATGAGTATAACTAGTAGTATAGTGAATAATCTAGACAGGAACACCCCCATACTATCGTCTCTCCTACTACGGGCCATTTATTAGGCTAACCTCCACGTAGCACTATGTAGTGTAGTTCAACTATTCCCTCGTCTAGAATTAATACTCCAACCTTTAAAACATTATCTTCTCTCCAAATTATTACTTTATCTTTTCCAGCTCCTATAACCCATTTCTTTAAGAATTCTCTTAAACCAGATGTAAACTGCTCTATAGTCGTATAAGATATGTTTCCTTCATTGAATACTAGGTGAGCATTTATCTTTTCTGGGAAGATTGGAGTTAACCCTTCCCCTTCTATTACTTGCAGTGTTAAATTCATTATGTCGATTATCGGCTTAGGTGTGGTAGGTACGCCTCTCAACGCTTTGAGGAATGATTCAAAAGCTTCCTCAATACTATTACCTATACTTACAAAATAGCTTCCAGTAAACTCTGCACCTACGATAGCTATAGTTCCAAGCTGGGTTATTACACCTCCTGCACCAGTTGGCGTAGTATAGACTGGGATTACATATACAAGGTGTTCACCGATATTGTAGAGTATCGTCTCACCTATTCTAGGATTCTCTAAGAGTGTTTGAAGCTTCCTAAATTCTGGATATCTTTCAAGGGCTTCTCTCGCAGCCGCTGGTCCGAGAAGCTTCTGCTCAGATTCTTGTGGTACATAATAGAAGATCTTCTCACCGAGATGTGGATAATCGTTCCTAACTATCATGAATCCTGCAAGATTCCTTCCAGGAGAACCTCTTATCTGGAGGGAGAGTATTCCTACGAATTCTTGTTTCTCGAAACCTTGAAGCTTAGTAATGATGTAGTATGTGTATAGACCTCTAGGTATCTCATAGAATTCTCTAGCCTGTATAAAGATGGAGACATCATCCATGTGATAATTATTGAATATCCCAACTTGGTATTCGAATAATTCTTGGGGGAACCTAGTCTGGTTATATAACCATAATGGTACATCTCTGATGACAACCTCCTTATATGCGTCTTTAATAATCTGGCTGATAAAATCTGAGCCAGTTATGATTAGCTGGATTGAGCCATCGTAGACATCTATGAGAGCATATCCAATAAATCTAACATAATCGTTACCTCTACTCCATGGAACGTGTTCACCACTCAATCTAACTATTAATGGCATCAACCAGTATGTTCTCTCTCCATCAGTTACTGGAAACATATCTACAAGCTCTCCATTCCATCTATACTCAAAGTAGGGGAAGAGCAGTGTCATCCTATCATACACATCTCTATATCTTAATAGTCTAATCGTTTTATCTGGGTAGGAGAAGAAGAAAGTTGGATCGTAGATCCAGCTTATAGGTGGGGAGACGGTAATCCCCCCTCTACCACTATATCTTGTTCCTGTAACTTCATCTGATATATCCTTACCTAGTATTATTGCTGCCCACGTTGATTCTAGTAGGCCGCCCTCCCCATAGTATATCCTCCTCTGAGAGAAGAATCTAGATGAATCAACTATTGTTCCATTACTTGCATCTAGTAGGAGGAAGCCGTTCGGAACATGGGTATAGACTAGATGCTGATTATACCATACATCTGCTGCTTTCACGGATATAGGTAGAATAGGCTTCATAGATGCACTCCAGTATAGTCTCCCATTAAATCTTAGAATATCAGAGTCTTCAAAATCTACATATGGTATCAACCCTATCTCAGGCTTCATCTTTGTAAATGCTGCTTCCCAGTCCCAGAGCCTAATAACATCTAATTGTTCCTTCACATTCTTAATGTATTCTTGTATAGTTAGAGAAGATGAATGTTCGGGGAAGATGTATCTCTCTCTACGTATATCTTCAATATCTGCAAGATATCTGTTTACAGCGATCTCTTGTTTAACGTATGGTCCAAGCCATTCTACTTTCCTAGCATCTGCAATACTATTCTGTACGGTTACAATAGAGACTATCGCTAATATTGCTAGTAGTATTGCTCCACCTTTTATAACATATGCATAGAGGAATCCAGGCTTAGTCTTATCAAGATACATAAACAATAGCATAAGACCCGTTAGACTGAATGAGCCTAAGATCAAGACCTTAGTATTATAATCTATATAGTTTGGGAGGAATAATGTAAAACCTATCCATGTAGTAGCGATAGCTAATACTAACTCGATGGCTTCAATCGGTAACCTAAATGTCCCCGTATCTACATAGTCTACGAGAATCCTAGATGAAGCTTTCAATATTATTGTTAATCCAACAAGTATTATTAATCTAACCGAAATTGATGTTAAGAGTGGGGGGATGAGGAGTATTAATGCGGGAGAAGCTGATACCACTATCTGAGCAGGAGAGGTATCAGCTATAGACATGGAGGTAAATGGTAGCTTAAACAATTCAGGTATCTTAGCTAGCCCGAAGTCTACTCCATTCAAGATGCCTAGAACCGCCATGCCGAAGAAAGCATTAGCAAAAAATACAGTACCTATCAACGTCTTAGTAACCTGCCAAGCTAGAAACCTACTGAAACTAAGCCTAAAAGATGAGAAATCTAAGTCTCTCGGACGGATATACCTCTCCCAGAAGATAGAGTAAAAAAGTCTAAAGCTCCAGAAAGTGATAGAATTCCTATTCTTAAAATCTAGACGGAAGAAAGCAGTAAAAGAAAGAATAAACCCACCAATTAGAGAATAATAGTAAGGTTTAACAAATAAATCTCCAAACTCCCAGAAGTTCAACATTACTTGAAGAATCTGACTTAAAGAGATAAGGAACAATATAATTATGAATACCGTTAAAGCTACTACAGTGGCTCGGGGTCTCCGCCTACTCCTAGTATACATCAACTCAATAATAGTTTAGACTACCTATTGATAAATCTAAACTGGTTGATGCATGAATGAGTTGACAGACTAGATGTTCTATCGTATCTTTCATTGGTGAGCTTAATGCTTAAAAGCTGTTAGAGACTAATGCTTGTCATGGTAGTTTAAATGCTTGTTGTTATCTGATGCTAGGGAGTGATGCTTGATTGCCATAGATATTCAAAGTAGTTTTTTGCAAATTTTGCTAATCCTACGTGGTCTGACCATATTGCGAAGCTTATACCTGCTCCTTCATCTCCAAGTAGTAGTATGACTTCTCTGGAGTCTGCAACGATTCCACCTCCAAACATCTGTTCTTTAAGTCTTATCTCTGCTACTTCACTTAGCTTCTTTATTAAAGAGTAGTTAACATCGTTGGGAACCATTATCTTCACACTTCCCCCTCTACTAGTTATATACGTGATGTGGGGTAGGAATGCTGTTAAGAGATTCTTGGTTAAGAATGGTGCAGCAATCAATAATTCTTTCTCGCAATTCGATAATAGATACTTAATTCTTGCAAGAATGTTTTCTTCCCCTCTAAGTATCCAGATATCATGTCTCTCCCTGAAACCTCTACCCTCATATATCGGGAGAAGCTCAGAGAGGATAATCTCCTCGTTTGCTTTAAACTCTTTCTCAATCCTCATCCTACTTGATTCAAGAGCTGTTATAGGAGACTTAGGATAGTACCGTGCAGGTCTCCCACCCTCAGTTCCAACCCACCCTTTCTTCTCTAAACTTTCTAAGACTTCATATATCTTAGAGTATGGAACATCTGCTAACTCACTGAGCTTACTAGCAGTAGAATCACCACACTCAAGCAATGTAGTATAAACTTTAATCTCGTAATCTGTTAAACCTAGATTATGGAGGGCTCTCCTAAGATTCTCACTTATCTCCACCATCTCCACAGCCACAAAATATATGTTAACCTAGTATTCAAGTATTAATTGAATCATCGTAAGTAAAAAGATAAGTTCATAGGATCTAGATTATATTATGTATTTGTTAGAAATGAAGAAGGAGATCCTATCTAGGGAATATCCTCTATGGCCTCTTCCAGCTGTCGGTGTACTAGTGATATCTAGCTCTATGATTCTATTGATTAAACGTGCTTTTCCACCATCTGCTGGGAAATGGAGTATCCCTGGAGGGGTTGTAGAGCTTGGTGAGAGAGTTGAAGATGCTGCTAGGAGAGAGGTTAGAGAAGAAGTTGGGTTAGAGATTGATAATCTTAAGCTTCTAGGAGTCTACGATAGCATAATTAGAGATAGCAATGGTAACATTAGATACCATTATGTAATTATAGAATATCTAGCTAAAGCTAAGTCTATGGATGTCAAACCATCTATAGAAGTAGCTGAGTATAGATGGGTAACCATAGAAGATATAGGTAAACTGGATACAACGCCTTCTTTAAGAGAACTCATTAGAATGTACAAAAACGAGATAGTAAGCTACATAGAAAAAATTTAGGATTTTAATAATTAGAGATGCTAGGTTTTATTCGAATTCTGTCTCACTTGGCTTCTCTTTACCTTTCTCTTCTTTCTTCCTTGATGCTGCAATTACATCATCTATTCTTAGAATCATTGCAGCTGCTTCAAAGCTACTCTTTAATGCTTGTTCTTTTACCTTCACAGGCTCTATTACTCCTAGAGCAAACATGTCGGTTACTTTTCCAGAGAATACGTCTACACCGTATCCATACCCATCTTTATCCTGCTTAGACCTCAGTTCAGTAAGTATCTCAACAGGCTCCAACCCAGCGTTTTCAGCTAAAGTTCTCGGTATAGTCTCTAATGCCTCAGCGAAAGCCATCATTGCAAGCTGCTCTCTCCCAGGATATTTTGCAGCTTCCTTTCTTACTCTTAAAGCTAATGCTTCTTCTATAGCTCCTCCTCCAGGTACATAGTTTAAGTTATCGATCAAGGTTATCATATTCATTATAGCATCGTTTAGTGCTCTCTCAGCTTCATCTAGCTGTCTTTCTAATCCAGCTCTGATAAGGATTGAGACGGCTTTGGGGTTCTGGCATTCTTGAACGAACACCATTCTATCTTCTCCAATCTTTACTTCTTCAACTAATCCTGCTCTACCGAGGTCTTTCTCAGTAAGGTCTTCAAAGTTTGTTACAATTCTTCCACCTGTAGCCTTAGCCAGCTTCTCCATATCAGAAGCTTTTACACGTCTAACTGCGAGTATTCCAGCTTTAGCTAAGAAGAATTGTGCCATATCATCTATACCCTTCTGGCAGAAGACTACGTTTGCACCTACTGCGGCTACTTTATCAACCATCTCCTTCAATATCCTCGTCTCTTCATCTAGGAATTCCTTAATCTTTAATGGGTCACGTATTCTTATCTCTGCACTAAACTCTGTCTTCTCTATCTCGAATGGAGCACTAATTAATGCTATCTTAGCATTTACTACACGTTTAGGCATAGCTGGATGAACTACTTCTTTATCAACTATTACTCCATGGACTAGCTGGCTTTCTAGAAGGCTTTTACCCATCTTCTTGATTATCTGGATACTATCCTTGTCTGCTACGAGCTTGCTATCCCTCTCTTCAATAACTTTTAATACTGCATCTATCGCTAGATCTGCGATATGGTCTGTAGCAAATCCTAGAGATTTACTTGCTAGAGCAGTCATAACTATCTTCTTTAGTGTTGGTCTATCTTCTAGCTTGACTGGTCTTCCAAGCTTTCTCAATTCCTCTAATGCTATATCTAATGCTTTCTTGTATCCTGATATAACTGTACTTGGATGGATTTTCTGTTCAACCAGCTCTTCAGCATGTTTTAGGAGTTCTCCAGCCAAGACTACTGCTGTAGTTGTTCCATCTCCAACAGTATTGTCTTGGGTTTTAGCAACTTCAACTATCATCTTAGCTGCAGGATGCTCAACATCCATCTTCTCAAGTATAGTTGCACCATCGTTTGTTACAATAACATCTCCTATGCTATCTACGAGTATCTTATCCATCCCTTTAGGTCCCAGTGTTGTCTTGACAATCTCAGCGATAATCTTCGCAGCAGCAATATTATTTTTCTGAGCAGCTCTACCCTTAGTCCTGGTGGTCCCCTCTTTCAAGATTATTACGGGTTGACCACCAAGCTGAGCCATATATGCCACACCTCACACCTTCCAGATTCTAAACCTCTAACATCATACGATTTAGGCTGTAATTTAAGAATTACTTCTAAACTAAATTTAAGTAGCATGATAGTTAAAATACTGGTCGGAACGGGACGTATTACAAAGTTTCTACTAGAGTAGAGCTGTGCAAGTTATTAGTGGTAGTAATGACTATGTGTAGAAGCCTCTTAAGAGTGTTTTAGCTGCTCTCTCAATATCTTCCCTCTTAACTGTTCTTCTTCCAGCGTATTGTGCGAGGCTTAATGCTTCTTTCGCTATAGCGACAGCGACATCTTCAAGAATCTTTCTAAGTTCTTCAGCAGCATCTTCACTAGCTCTAGCTGCTCCAGCTTTCTTTATTAAACGATGTATTGGAGCAAGGCTTAACTCACTTGAACTCAAACTCAAAGTTCACCGAATGATTATCTACTAGCATGCTATTTAGTCTTTCTTACATAAATCGATTAGAGGTACAACTATGACTTCTTCTGAAAGAGGAGATATTACTCTGGAAGTAGCCAGTAAAATACCTGCCTACTTTCTATCTTGAACTAAGAGAAAACCTTATTACGTAAGTTAGCCAGACAGAAATAGTAGTGGATTGATAGATGTGGAGAGAAAAGATTGTATGCCCACATTGTGGTAAGTTAACTGAAAAAGGCTTATTCTGTAAGTTTTGTGGTAAACCATTAGAGGTTAAAGCTGAGACCCCGATGAAGGAGAAAACCACACCTGCGACCATATCTACCGAGCAGGAACAACCTCCACCTTCTCAAGAGATAATTCCACCTGTTCAAGAAGTTGCAGAAGAAAGAAAAATAGTAGAACAACTCTCAACATTCTATAGTTGGAGGAATAAGCTCTTAGAACTTTTCCTGCAGGGTGAGGCTTCATCTGACATCTTCCTAGACATCTATAAAGAGTATAGAGCAAGAATTCAAGCAGTAAATGAGAAGAGGCTTCAAATGATAAATGAGATTGAAGAAAAAATAAATGATTTAACGATTAAGTTGGAGAATCTAAAGATTAGACATGAAGTTGGAGAAGTTCCAGATAGGCAATACATAACAGAGAAACTAAACATCGATAGAGAGTTATCTAGACTTAGACCAAAGTTGAACATCCTTCATAATGCTTTTAATATTAAGATTGCCGAAGTCCCGAGATATGAGGCTAAGATTAGAGAATTGAAGGAAGCAATTTCAGAGAAGGGTGAGTCTATGGGTTTGAAGAATGAAGATGTTGAGATGATTGTTTCAGACCTGGATGAAGTGTTGGAGAGTATACAGAGCTTGATGGAAGTGCATAAACGTTTAACTAAAGAGCTTGAGAAAGTTGAGTTAAGATATAAGGTTGGGGAATTAACAGTTGAAGAATATGAAGCAATGAAACAGAAGATACAGAAACAAATGGAAATGTAAATACAAGAGTAGCCTACTAAGATAATACAGGTGGATAAGTGAATGGTTAAGATTATCGTTACTGCTGTTCCAGGAGCTGGGAAGTCAACTATATTGAAGAAAGTCGTTGAGAAGATTCCAAGCATAAAGATTGTAAACTTTGGAGATATAATGCTTGAAGAAGCCTCAAAGAGATTTGGCATAAATGATAGGGATGAGCTGAGGAAGAAGCTAAACTTCAAAGATTATAAGATACTGCAGGAAGATGCTGCTAAGATAATCGCAGGAATGGAGGGAGATTTAATAGTTGATACCCATGCAGTCGTGAAAACAGTTTATGGATACTATCCAGGGCTACCTTCAAAAGTAGTTGAAATACTTAACCCAGATGCTATAGTCTTCCTAGAGTTTCGACCTGAAGACATTCTCGCTAGGAGGATGAAAGATCTCTCTAAGGACCAGGTTGGAGAGAAAAGGGTAAGAGAGATTGAGAAGATAGAAGATGTTGAAGAACATCAAAGGATTAGCTTAGAGATGGCTTCAGCTGCTGCAAACCATGCTTCATGTTATTTTTTCATACTCCGTTTCCTTGAACCTCAAAAATACCCGTACCAGCATGCTGATGAAGCATCATTAAAGATAATCGAGCTGATAGAGAAGATGAAGCATGGAGGAGAAAGTTTTAGAGAATGATCTCTTGTTATTCTTCTTTTAGTGTTTTCCTTGCACTTGTTATGTAGCATGTATGTGCATGCATTAAGTGGACAGGTCTAGTCATGCCTTTCTTAACTCTCATTTCTCTCAACAGTATCTCAACTGTAGATATATCATCGAAACCTTCTATACGTAGCGTCTCAACAGTTTCTACTACTTGTTCTATGGTTGGGCTTATTGAGATAAAGATACCGCTATCTTTGAGAGCATTATAGGCTGGTTTAACAGCTTTCCAAGGTTCGGGGACATCTAGAATGAATGCATCTACATCTCTTTCTTCAACACTTTCTTCAACACTACCATGTTTTAGCTCAACATAATCAAGTAAACCAAGCTTCTCAAGGTTTCTCTTAGCATTCTCAAGATACTCTTCCTGTACATCATAACTGTATACTTTCCCCGTTGGAGCAACATAGGAAGCAAGTATTGTTGTTAAGACCCCTGACCCTGTACCTGCTTCTACTACTCTTGAACCAGATCTTACCCCACTTATCAAGATTATGTATCCAAGGTCTTTCGGATACACTATCTGGGTTAACCTCGGGTAATGGAGAACATAGTCCAGTATGGTTGGTTTAAGAACAGTCCATGTAGAACCTGTATTAGACTTAATCCTACATCCATATCTTTTCCCAATGAGCTCGCTCAAGTCTACGTATCCTTCACTTGTATGGTATCTCCTACCTCTAGATATTCTCACCATGTACTTCTTCTTTTTCTCTGTTATGAATAACACGGTAGAACCTTCATTAATAGTCTCCATACTCTAAATCTATCTACTTACCCCTGTTATAATATATTGGTGTTACAGGCTTTAATGGCTTATTAACATCTGCTTATTTATGTGATGATGGAAGCTTCATGAATCGTAGAATGTTGTTAGCTTATATTCTAGCCCCTGCCTTTGCCTCTATCGGGTTAGCTTTAATAGGTTATGGTGATAGAAGTAGAAGAGTATCTAGACCTTTAGGTATGATTCACTTACCTCCACCAAGATATGATAGTAACGTATCTATAGAGCATGCTTTAAAGGTGAGGAGGTCTGTGAGAGAGTATGAGGATAAACCTCTTACATTAGAGCAGGTAAGTCAGCTTGCATGGGCTGCGCAGGGGATAACTGATAAAAGGTATGGTTTTAGAACAGCTCCATCTGCTGGAGCTACATACCCACTCGAAATATACATAGTTGTTAAGAAGGATGGTGTAGAAGGATTACCTGAAGGGATATATCATTATCTCCCCAGAGGGCATGTGTTAGAGCTTATAAAGAGCGGAGATTATAGTAGGGAGCTTATGTATGCATGCTTAGACCAAGAATGGGTTGGGGATGCAGCGATAAACATCGTTATCACAGCTATCTATGAGAGGACAACTTGGAGGTATGGAGAGAGAGGCAGGATAAGATACGTCCACATGGAGGTTGGGCATGTCGGTCAGAACATATATCTCCAATGTGTAAGCCTCGGGCTTGGATGCGTAGTAATAGGAGCATTCCATGATGAAGAAGTAAAGAAGATAATAGGAGTAGATGAAGAACCACTCTATGTTATCCCTGTAGGGGTTAAGAAGGGTGGATGGCTATAAAATAGAATCAATAATGGATTTAGTAGCTAGAATTGTAGGCATATCTATACTTATTACTCTCCTTGTTTATGTTTATCCAAGGTTTTATTCATCTCTTTTAGAGGCGCCGGATTATTCATTGATAGATGAATTTAAGGGTGGAAAAACTATAGGATTTAGGTATGCCTATGTAGGTGCATGGATGCTTACAATCTCTCAAGTATACGTTTTCTTAAAGTACTTCATTAAACTTTCTAGGATACGGGTTAGGCTTGCAAAATGGCTAGATATACACTGCATCCTCAATACTACAGGCTTCACATTAGTAATTATCCACTCAGGTTTCCCATACTCTTTCAGATACTGGGAACCATTTACAAGGGTCAATGTATTCAAAGGCTTAGAAGGCTTGATAGGCATTAGAGGTCTATTAACCTGGATTCTCTTATTAGCGTTTACCTCGGGTTTTCTAAGCAGGTACGGCAGTAACCTTAAACTAAAAAAGATAACAAACAGGGTACATTTTTACAGCATCCTTGCAGTATACGCTTTAGCTTGCATCCACATCCTACTATCACTCATGTTTCCAGAAACAAAGTAAAAATTATATTAAGCCACGACCCATTAGAAGTGGCTGTGATGAATCAGAGTTACACGGAAGAATGAAGTAAAGGCATTTAACTGAGCCACCTAAATTATATCAAATCGTCTTCCTCTCTAAACTTTATCAGAAATATTTTGTAGCTTAGTAAGATACTTTATAGTCTAAATAGGAATAACCATTGGTCTCTGTAATATTTTGAAGATTATAGAAAAAATGAAGAGGCAGTGTTATAGTTATAGGTTTATCCTGCTCCTAGTATGAAGAAGGAGATAACGATGCCGTAGATTGCAAGAGCTTCCGCGAAAGCTGAGATTATAATCGCAACGGTTCTTATCTCGGGTCTCTCAGCAGAAGCTGCAAGCCCAGCTGAACCTGCACGTGCAATACCCCATGCAGCACTAACAACTGCAGCCATGAAAGCGATTGCGGCCGCGAATACCTTAGCAACTAAATCTGAGATTAATCCTTCCTGCGCAAGCCTAGGCATCTCAGCATATACAGGTGGGACAATCAAAGAAACCAAGACTATTGAACAAACTGTTACCAATAACAAATTCCTCTTCATCTTACATCAACCTAACTGAGAACTATGAGGCATCCTCGTATTTATCCATTCTTGCTACATTAATAGGATGAAAATTTAGTTCCTCCTACAGCATGCCTAACATAAATCTTAGATTAAATGATCAACCTAACAACCTTAAGAGATTTCAATAGAATAAACTGCTTGGATGATCTAAAGCATTTTCAAGCATAGCTATTTTCCCTAATTTCCACTCTTTCTACTCCATTTATGTGTGAATGTATTACAATTTGCGTATCTTGCGCAGTATATTTCACATACTCAAAGCTTTTCTGATCAATTTGATAATTGTTTAAGGTATGGCTCTACACATAGTCTACAGTATTATGTACATAAAGAGGATAATATATAAACTAGGCCGTAGACATAAAGAGAAAATTAAATAAGATCGTTTCTGCAGACCAAATTTTTCAATTAAAAGTTAATAAAGGGGTAACAATATATGGCTATTGATAAATTTGGGTGAGTTAGGATATGAGTAGGGTTGGTATATCTAGGGTGTGGGCGATAATTGGGATAGTTGTTATAGTGGCTGCTGTAGTTCTCGCCTCGACATTAGTACCCTCGATGGTTGCCCCCGAAGTGACGGTAACAGTTCCTATAACGGTCAAGGAGACAGTTAAAGAGACTGTGACGATTGGAGCTGCTACAGTAACCGTTACAGTAACTAAGGAGGTAACCCCCGCTACTACGGTTACTTCTGTCGCTACAACTACTCCTACACCTGCAAAGCCGTGGCCTACCGTGATCACGATAGCTACATGCCCTGTTGGTGGAAGCATGTATATCTCGGGTGGTGGGGTAGCATCTGTAATTTCGAAGTATGTTGGTGTTAATGCAGTAGCAGAAGTTACAGAAGGTGGAGAAGCAAACATCCTACTGGTTAAAGAAGGGAAGCACCATATAGGATATACGACCATCAGCTCATTCCTAACAGCCGTAAAAGAGAAAGGCTTCCCATTGAAAGTCCTCATGGTCCCATATATAGCATACTCTCATATAGTAACCACTGAAGAATCAGGTATAAAGTCAATATACGATATAAGGGGTAAAAGAGTAAACATTGGGCAACCAGGTGGAATTACAATGTCAGTAGCTTATGACATATTCGAGGCCGCAGGATTAGTTCCTGATAGGGACTTCAAAGTATTTAATTACCCTGTTGGAACCGCTTCTGCAGATGCATTAAAGGATGGTAAGATCGACGTGTACTTCCAGACTGCAGGTCTACCTCTCGGACCCGTTATAGACCTTGCTACTACACCTGGAATAAAATTAGTATTAGTTGATCATGGAGAGCTTATAGATAAGTTAGCAGCTAAAGGATACGTTAGAGTCCCGATACCTAAAGGTACATATCCTGGAATTGATCGGGACGTAGACGTATTGGCAATACCTTATGTACTCTTTGTTAGGGATGACTTTCCAGAAGATCTTGCGTATAAGATTGTTGATGCGCTAATTACCCATAAAGATGAGCTAGTTGCTGTAATGAAGGGCCACGAGTACATCTCGCTAGAGAACGCTATCAAGGGAATCCCGAAAGAAGTGCTCCATCCAGGAGTAATTAAGTACTTCACAGAGAAAGGAATTCTAAAGTAAATAGTAAATTAATGGAGAAGGAAGTGAATGGGTGAGATGAAAGCATTCGAAGACGTAATTCAAACACCACTGCAGGGTAGAGTGCTTAAAAAACCAAGAACTCAAGGGTTAACAATGGTTATAGATACAGGGATTGGCTTAAGAGCAGCAGAAGACTACTGTGAACTAGCTGGAGATTACATCGACATCGTAAAGCTGGGGTTCGGCACCTCAAGGCTGGTAGACGTTAACCTTTTGAAACGTAAGATAACATTATACAAGAGCTATCAGATAGATGTAGAGCCTGGGGGTACGTTCCTCGAAATAGCTTATAAACAAAACATGGTAGACAGATACCTCGATAAAGCAAAGGAGCTAGGCTTCACCGCCATGGAAGTTTCAGATGGGACCGTAGAGATGAGCGAAGAAGATAGAGCCAAGCTAATAAAGAAAGCCCTAGATAGGGGGTTTAAAGTTCTCGCAGAAGTTGGGAAGAAGATTAAGGAGAGAGACCTTTCAGGTGACCAGATAGCTCAGGGTATAAGGAGAGACCTTCAACTAGGTGTGTACAAGGTGATAATAGAGGCTAGAGAATCAGGGAGAGGGGTTGGGCTCTTCGATGAAAAGGGCGAGGTAGTAGAAGAAAAATTCGAGAAAGCTATAAAAGATGTAAGCATCGAAAACTTAATCTTCGAAGCACCACTTAAAGACCAGCAAGTATACCTGATTAAGAGGTTCGGACCGAACGTCAACCTAGGCAATATTCACTTTGAAGACGTAATACCATTAGAATGCCTAAGGCAGGGACTGAGAAGCGATACACTAAGACTCGTATACAAGTAGCTGAGTTGTAGAGGTACTTTTAAAACTATGAACCAATTGCATCATAGGGTTTTACAAGTCAACAAAGCATACATAGGAATATTCTCTAATAACAACTCCCTAATTTTTAACCAAGAATACTTTGAGGGGGCACCCCACCCTATAGTTAAGAAAGGTCAAGGATGGAAGATCCACTGTCTACAAGCCGACCTTTATTTCAAAGATGTTACTAAGGAGTTCAGCAACCTTGAAAACTTGGATGGATGTTTCTATGTATTGGATTACGACCGGATAATCGAACCTCTAATAAAAGCCTACGATAACACTTTAATCGCTCTAGGAGATTGGTCTACTCTAGAGCAGAAAGCAGAAGATAAAAGATACACTTTATTTGGCAACTTAGGATTATTCTTCCGCTTCACCTTGAAGATCCTAGAAGTAAAGCATAACATTCTAAGCTTCCATGCATGTACACTATACAATAATAAAGAAAACCAGCTGCTACTTGCTCTTGGAGGTACAGGAGGAGGCAAGAGCGCCCTACTATTGAATGGTATATCTCGGGGATTCAAGATATTCTCAACGGAGATAACTCCAGTGGAAATCACCGATAATAGGATAGTAATACACAGGAGCACTCTTAGAAATAATATTAGGCTTGGTCATTTAATCTACGATTTCCCAGAGATAATGAGAGACCTGGGCTTAGAGTTTCACGACGTCGAAGATGTATGGGGTACAAAGGTCCAAGTAGACTTAGGAAGATATGGATATAAAGGTGACACCATAGTTGACCCAGAGATAATACTCATAATACCGCGGATAGAGGAATATAATAAAGAGTGCCAGTATAGTATAGGTAAGAAATCTCGTAAACTTAAAAGAATCTTGCTTGATAATGTAACGGACAGGGTTAGGATGCTTACTCTAATATATGAGTCCGTCCAGGTAAAGCCGGACGCCCTCGATAATAGCTATGAGAAGAGAGTTAGACTTGTAGACGGATTCTTAGAGAAAGCTAATATAACGAAAGTAGTAAACGTATTTGCAAGCCCTAAAAACTGTTTAGACTGGGTATAAGAGATACGTAACCCACATGGGGTGCGGTCATGTCTAGCTATACGTCTAACAATGCTGAGAAGATCCAGAAGATTAGGAGAATCTTTACAGAAGAAAATATTGTAGCTGTTCTCTCCATACTTCTATTTGGATGGAGTATCTTCTTCGTCGTCTACTATATGGACCCCTACATTTTCCGTCTAACTCACGTAGGGTTAGTGCTTATCCTGCTATATATTCGCCATAAGAGCCCCTCAAGACTGAGGGTCCTCGATTATATATGTATAGGGCTTGTTATCGTAGGTGTAGCGTATCCGCTTCTAGATATTAAATCATTCATGTGGAGAGGCTACATGAGATTCGAGTTCCCAACAGTCTACGATTTTATCATCGGGCTGATCATGGTGATATTAGTTATAGAAGCCATGAGGAGGAGTAGTGGGATATGGTTGCCTATACTATGTATATTCTTTATCTTCTATGCATTGTATGGCTCTTATTTCCCACCACCATTCCAGATAGCTTCACATGAACTTGAACGGTTAATAACCTATATGTATATGACGTTGGATGGGATACTTGGTACTACCACTGATGTATGTTCAACTTATGTTACGATATTCGTACTATACGGTTTCTTCCTAGAGGCAGCCGGTTCAGGTAAATTCTTCATCGACCTTGCATTCAAGGCTGCTGGAAGAGGAAGTTCCGCGGCTGCTAGAGTTACTGTATTAACAACAGCTGCTGTTGGAGGACCCCAAGGAAGCGGTACCGCAACTACCCTCTCTCTATGCCCAGTCTTGTGGCCTATTCTGAAGAAGGCTGGATACCCTCCAGAGAAAGCAGCTGGACTTATCGCAACAGGAGGGTATGGCGCGGTTATATCACCACCTCTGATGGGAGCCGCTGCTTTTCTCATAATGGAGTACTTAGGTGTCTCCCTTCTCGATGTGATACTTATGTGTACTATTCCGACAGTACTTTTTTACGTCAGTATGTTCTGGATTGCTGAGCTGGAGGCTAGAACGGTGGGATTAAAACCGATTGAACTAGAACCTATCACCTGGAGACAGATACTCAAGGAAAGCTATCACTTAGCGTCCCTGATAGTATTAATTGCATTGATTGCTCTTGGAAGGCCTCCCAACACCGTTGCACTCATCGCTATAGTCATCACTATTATAACTAGCTTCTTGAATAAGGACAAATCAGTACGTCTCACACCGAGAAACCTCCTCCGCGCATTTGTTCAAGCAGCTGATGGGCTCCTCGGAGTGGCTCCTATCTTAATCGGCGCAGGGGTCCTGATCGCTTTATTCTCTGTTACTGGCTTTGGAATAAAAGTAGCAGACTTAATCGTCAGCGCAAGCATGGGTAATAAGTTGTTAGCCCTAGCTCTCGCTATGTTTGCTACGATTATAGTAGGGCTAGCGATGCCTATAACTGCTTCCTTCATAATATGTATACTTGTAATTGCTCCAGCATTCGTTAAACTTGGAATACCAGCCTACGTCGCATATGCTTTTACATTCTATTCAGCAGTCTTGTCTGAAGTAAGCCCGCCCGTAGCTCTGGCTCCAACTGCTGCTGCTAGTATCACTGGAGCCAACCCTTACAAGGCAATGATGGAGTCATGGAGATACAGCCTCCGAGACTTCATAGTGCCTTTCTTCTTCGCTTTTTCACCAGAAGGTTACAATCTTCTATTAATAGGCAAGATAGACTGGGGAGCTTTCCTACTAATGTTTGCTCTAAGCAATGTTATTCTACTCTTATTATCCTTCGGGCAGGTAGGCGCGATACCGTTAGGAAGGAACCTTATAAGAATAGGCAAGATCCCAAGAGCACTCATAATAATAGGTTCAGTCCTCTCCGGGGTCTCACTAAGCCTGACCAGCTCATACTTCTACATAGGCCTCCTGATCACAGCCATTGGAATATTCCTCGCAATCTTACTACATAAATAAAGTACTAAAGTTGTAGTCTTGCGGTGGGACTCCATAGATTGACTTAAAGGCTAACTACAATAAGCTTAGTTCGATGAATTTACATATCTTTCACATACCCCCTCACACAATACATGACTGAAAAGTACTAGTTTCTAGACTCGAGGCAGCGTTATAAAAAGCTGAGGAGTCAAATATTGTTCAAAAGAGCTTCCTCGCAGTGACGATTTTTAAGCAATGATACCATCTACAAGCTAATACCTCTTATAGCCATTTTTTGGAGAATAGCTCTCTCAAAAAATATAACGCCTTATTAGGCACTATCTATTTCTATACTAAACATTGAATGGTGGAGGCTGTACTTCCACTCTTTTTTTAGGTGATGGAGGTAGGCTTGCAAGAGGGGCTGCTTCTCTCCTAATCTTTGATGGTAGGAAGTATTTCTTGAGTAGATATCTTTTAAGATACTGAATTGCTTGTGAAATGTCTATATTCTTTGGACAGACGAATGAGCATGCATCTATTACCCGGCACTTCCAACATTTATCGTATGCATCAATAATTTCTAACCTTTCGAATACGCCTTCATCTCTTGAGTCTTGGATAAATCTAAATATATTCATTAATGCTTGTGGACCGAGGTATTGGTTATCTAGAGCTACTGTCTCGCAAGCTGAATAGCACGCTCCACACGTTACACAGTAAGCATACTCTGCATACTCTTCTAATTCTTTTGGAGACTGGTAATACTCTCTACTAGGATTCCAGTACTCACTCTCAAAATCATTGATATCTCTTCTCATCAAATATGGTTTAATCATCGCTTGCTTCTTGAAGAATGGGGTATGATCAACTACCAAGTCCCTGATAGGTGGGAGGTTTCTAAGTGGTTCTAGAGTAACTATCCTGGAGTTCAGTGAAGAAATTGATGTATTACAGGCAAGTCCGGGTTTCCCATTTATTGTTATTGCGCATGAACCGCATCTAGCCATCCTGCAGCTCATTCTAAAAGTTAAAGTAGAGTCTATGTTCTCTTTTATATATATGAGGGCGTCTAGAATGGTCATATAGGGTGTAGTAGGTACTTCATAATAGTGAATGGAAAACTTTGCACTTCGTGGATCCCATCTCTTTATTCTGAATTGTAGAATATTTTCATTCTTCTCACTCATCTAGGAACTACCCCATAGCTTGAAGGATCACTTCAAAAGCGTTTTTAAAAACATTAATACTTTCTCTCCACAGGCTTCCAGTATAGGATCTTTACGGGCTCATAATCGATGGTTATGCCATCTGTTGTTTTTCTTGCTAGCGTATGAGCTAGAAACTTGTTATCGTCTCTCTGTGGAAAGTCGTATCTATAGTGGGACCCTCTAGATTCTTCTCTCATTATTGCGCTTAAGGCGATTACCTCAGCGCATGTTAAGAGATTGTTTAGTTCGATGGCAGTAAGCAGGTCGCTGTTGTAGATCTTATCTTTATCTTTAACTGTAACTTTTCTAAAACGGTTTTTCAAAGTCCTGATCTTGCTTAAGCCTTCTCTCATAGTAGCGCCATCTCTGAAGATATAGAAACAATTATCCATTATGATTCTCAGCTCTCTTCTGATACTATATGAGTCCTCACCGGATTCTCTACCGAGAAACTCATCGAAGATTCTTTTCTCCTCTCCTTGGAGTTCCTCGACCGGGATCGATGAAGGATTATTTTCTTTCTTCTGAACATACAATGCTGCATTCCTGCCTGTTATGGCTCCCCAGACTAGACATTCCGCTGTAGAGTTGGTTCCCAATCTGTTAGCGCCATGTAGGCTGAGGCATCCAACCTCGCCGGCAATCCATATACCTTTCACCTCGCTTTCACCTTCAATGTTGCACCATACGCCACCCATTGGATAATGAGCAACAGGCCTGACAGGTATAGGTTCAACTTTAGGGTCTATCCCTATCATGTTGCAGACTTCTACTACAGCTGCTAACTTTTTAGTTATCACTTCTTTATCGAGATGTGTTAAGTCTAGTTCTAGGTAGTCTAGCCCGTTGGGTCCTTCGAAGCCTCTTCCCTCCAATATCTCTTTCATCATCGCTCTAGCTACAACATCTCTAGGAGCTAGTTCTTTATATTGAGGTGCTACTTTCTCCATAAACCTTTCTCCATTTTTATTTCGCAAGACACCTCCCTCCCCTCTAGCAGCTTCGATGATCACTATCCCAGATGGAACTAGCCCTGTGGGATGAAATTGTATAAACTCCATATCTTTTAACGTGAAGCCTGCTTCAAATGGTATAGCGAAGCCGTCTCCAGTAGATGTATGGCTGTACGAAGTGAAGTTATACATTCTTAAGCCTCCGCCTGCAGCCCATATCAATGCTTTAGACGTAAATAAGTGTAGGGTACCTCTACGTATATCTAATGCTGTTAAGCCTCTGTACTCACCATTTTCAACAATTATCTTTGTTACAGACCATTCTGGATACAATGTAATATTGTCGAATTTATGTAAGATACCCCATAGAGTCTGCATTTCGAAGAATCCTGTAACATCGCTAGCATACGTAGACCTTGGGAAAGAGTGTCCTCCGAAAAGCCATTGAGCAATCCTACCATCCTCACGTCTACTCCATGGGCATCCCCAATGCTCCAGCAGATAGATCTGTTTAGGTGATTCCTTAACGAACCTCATTACTATATCCTGGTCTGCTAGAAAGTCTGAGCCTTTTACTGTATCCCAAGCATGCAGTAAATAGCTGTCACCTTCGTCGGGGTAAAGTACAGCTGCAGTACCCCCTTGCGCACATACTGAATGGGACCTGTTTATCTGTAGCTTCGAGATCACAGCTATGTCTAGCTTACCTTTCGATACGATACTAGCTTCTATCGCCGCCCTTAGCCCCGCTAGTCCACTTCCAACAATTATCAGGTCGTGCCTTATTATCTCAACCATATCCTATTCATGGACCATATTTCTCTTTAAATTTCTCCATAGCTCTTCTTTCTACTTCTAAGGTCAGGTTGTTCCCAAGTGTGTCGATAGCTACTATTGCTGGACCGAAATTTCTTACTCTCACCTTCCATAATGCTTCTCCATACAGGTCAGTCCAGTAAACTTCTTCAACATCTTGAAGTTTAGTCATAGCGATAGCTGAAGCTCCACCTGGGAATATAAGATATACTGCCTTAAACTTTTTCATCGCCTCTGTCGTATTTCTGCCCATCCCGCCTTTACCTATTATTGCTTTTACACCATACTTCTCTATAAGTAGAGGCGTATATTTTTCAACTCTCATGCTTGTCGTAGGCCCGAAAGTAATTATCTTCCGCTTATTATCAATGACTTGATAGCTGGGTGCTGAGTGCAGTATAGCTGCTCCCCTCAAATCTATGGGAGGCTCAACTTTTTCTTCAAATATCCTCCAATGTGTCGCATCTCTCATTATGATTAATGTACCGTCTACGTAAACTTCATCACCAACACGTAGGTCTTGAATATCTTCATCTTTTAGGGGGGGTTTTAAAACCCTCATTTCCTATCGCCACTCCAATATGGATATCAGATTATATACTTTACGTTTAGGTCGCTGGACACGATAGCTGTAGCAATCTGCCCTTTCCAGCATTGTATATTAACTGCTACAGGTAAGCTACTTATATGGGTTTCACCAATCTCAACATTTACAGCTACAGCTGTAAATCTACCTCCTACACCTTGTGGACCTATCCCTAACTCGTTTATCTCTCTCAGCAGCTCTTCCTCCAGCTCTCTCCCTACCTCGTCATCGCATCTCTCACTTATAGGCCTGAATAGTGCTTTCTTAGCGAGAAAAGCTACTCCATCAAAAGTGCTCCCAATCCCGATACCTACAATGTATGGTGGGCAGCCTTTCGTAGATGCCTTGACTAAGCTCTCTAGGATAAACTTTTTTACGCCTTTCAGCCCATCAGCAGGGACTAGCATAGCAAGTTGGCCTAGGTTCTCTGAGCCTGAGCCTTTAGGCATAGCTGTTATTCTGATAGCCTTGCCGAGTTTCTCATCAGCATCTATATGTATTATAGGTGCAAATTTACCTGTATTCGTTCCAGTATTTTTACGAGTTATTGGATGAACCATGTTAGGTCTTAGGTTATACTTGATCGTCGCTTGTTCAACACCTTTCTTTATGGCATTAAACAACTTGGGAATATTAACCTCCATATCTCCTATAGTTACATAGTACACGGGGCTACCAGTATCTTGGCATACAATCATATCATTCTCTTTTGCTGTCCTAATATTTTCGATAAGAATTTCTAACATCCTTTTACCTATTTTACTAGTTTCGTTCTCCATAGAATTTTTAAGCGCTGCTACGACATCTTCAGGGACACCTTTTAGAGCCCTTATATACAAATTTTCACAAACCTCTGTCACAACAGAATATAAGTCCTTTACACTCATAATTGCTCATATATATCAAGTTCTTTGCACAATATATGTTTTTAAGGTACTAAATGGCTTTTGTCAATTTTTGTCTGGTTCTCTTTTTTCTGTAGGTTTTGAATCTTTAGATACTGGCTTGGATAGCGTCCGGATAAGGCTTCAAATATTCTTGAGGGGCGATATTTTCCAGGTCGAGGCGATTAAGGACTCTTTCTAGCAATATAGATTCTTTATCCGGACACTATCACTGGCTTGAGAAGCCTACAAAATACTACACAAACAATATCATCTAGCAGGCAAGCTCTTTCTGTAAAGCATCAGGTTAAAATATTGCTTGAATAATAGTTTTTCCTGTATGCAGAAGAGAAGATTAATTTTAAAATATTTAACATTAGTTTTTCCCTTTGCCACGATTGGACCACTCTTCTCATCATTACTTTATAAACCGGTTGAGGAGAAGTCTTTAGAGTGGCCTTCCGTGAAGATCTCCTCTATAGAGGAGATCTCCAAAATAAGAAGTAAAGTCTTCATGTATCCTCTAACCAATACTCCCAACATCTTAATAAAGCTAGGCGTCTCTGTGGAGTTCGGTGTTGGACCGGAGAGGGATATTGTAGCCTTCAATCTTTTATGCCAGCATCTGGGATGTCGTGTAGTATATGTTCCTCCTGGGATACCAGATAGACCCACAGCTACAAAGAAGTTTGAAGATAAGCACATCCTATACTGTCCATGTCATGCGGGAATCTATGATGTTCTGTTAAATGCTATGCCTATAAGCGGTCCACCAAAATGCCCTCTGCCCAGGGTACTGCTCAAAGTTGAGAATGACCGAGATATTATTGCTTATGGAATGACGCCGCCAGTAATATATGGGAAAGGTCCACTATGTTCTGAGGATGTGTCAAGAGACTTGATTGGAGGGGTTCTAGTTGGGTAGCATTAAGAGATGGTTTGAGGATAGGCTTGGCTTCATAGATTCTATTCTTAAGCCTATCCCGTACTCAGCATTTAATTTTACGGCTTGGCTCGGCGCTTTAGCTGTAATCTCATTTATCCTACAAGGTATTACAGGTGCAGTCATCTCAATACACTATACCCCCACCCCCGAGCATGCATACAAATCAGTAATGTTCATAAGAGATGAAGTACCCTTCGGAATAGTTCTGCTAGGCATACATAGGTATAATGCCTACTTAATGATAATATACGCATTCCTACACTTCATAAGGAATCTTATAGCCGGTGCATATACTAGACCACGTGAATTAACATGGCTGACAGGCATGCTGCTTGGTGCACTCACTCTAGGTAGTGGGTTTACAGGTTATCTCCTACAATGGTCTACGATCTCTAAAGCTGCTACAACCATAGGCCTTGGTCTCATAGGAGAGATCCCAGGATTCGAGCCACTCTCATGGCATCTACTCTCTCTTCCAGATGCTGAACTACTAAGGTTATTCTTTGTTCTTCATACTATGCTAATACCCGGCTTGTTGTTTATCTGGATATTAGTGAAGATGTGGTTATTTGAAGTTCATGGTATTTTAGGACGTAACTCTGAAGAGAGAATCGGTTGGTTTCACCCTACATACAGTGGATTAATGTATACCTTGATGCTGGTAAGCTTCCACTTCTTCATAGTACTCTTAGTAGTAGGATTATTCCCACCAGAATATCCTCCAGAATATGTACCTGGCGTCGAGTATGGTTTACCTTTACCTGAATGGTATTTTCTCTGGCTGTATCAGATACTGAAGATCGATTTTGTTGGAGGTGGTGGATTCTTGGCAACCTTCATAATACTCATAATAACTATAGCAATCCTACTCTTCCTACCATTAATAGTTAGAGAGAAGCTAACGGTGACGAAATTTATTGCATTAGTATTACTTATCTTCATCCCCATCTTCTCATTATGGGCATACCTAACCCCTGGGCAGACCATCAGTGTTTATGATGCATTCATGGTTTTAGTAAGCGTAGTAGTGTTAGCCTTGCTTCTACATTTATTTTCAGGAAAAATCTTAAGGACACTATCTCTGATTAAGCCTACATTAAAATTGGATAAGCGTCTCTCTACCCCTCTATACTTCTCTATGCTCTCCCTACTATCCGCCATATGTGCCCTCATGGTCGTAATGCTCTTGCCCAAGATGATCACATTATATTGTTTACTATCTTCTCTCTCATTCTTATTCTCTGGGTTATTCATACGATCAATGCATCCCTGGAGGTGGAAGGAATGGGCTTAAGAGACTTACTGTATAAAGGCATAAAAAGCGGTTTCATCGGATGGCTTCTACATAGACTCACTGCAATCCTATTAATTATCCTAGCAGCAGGTCATATATTCTTATTTAACTACTCCACTTACCTTACAGGGACACCATTAATTGAAGGGGCATCAGCATTTATTTACTATGAGTTATTACTTATTAGTGGAGCTTATCATGCAGTTTATGGCTTAAAAGCGATTCTGGAAGAACTAGTCTTAAAGAAGAGAGGCAGTCTTAACTTCATAGTCTTAATGACGCTGCTATGGATAATAATAGTCTATATTGGGTCGTGGATGATATGGAAAATATTCGTAGGTTAGAATGAGATTACCTTTAAGAGTTTTATAAGGTCAATACTAATGGCTGGAATCTTATCAAGCACTTTTCATTTCAGGCTTTCCTAAACTTTCGTAGATTTAGCAAGCCATCTAGCATGGAGTATAAATCTTATGTAATAGCAGAGTTGGATGCTTCAAGCTTAACTCATGATGCTTCTCCATTCTCAGTCTTTTAATGCTTATAACCCTCTTCACCGAAGCACAATTGAATGAATTGTTTAAGAACTCATCTGAAAATCCTCAGGTATATTATGATGCATGCTAAGTGTATGAAGTCTGTGAAGATTGATGTTGGCTTCTCCCATCTTATGGCTAATCTTCTAAAGCCGTTTGTTAGCTACGCGAAGAATCTCTCTACACTACTTCTATTAACATTACTGAATTTATCATACTCAAAGAACTCTACACTTGATAGAAGCTTCCATAGATTGTATGAGGTTCTTGGTAGATTGTCTCCTTTAATTTTTCAGGAATCTTAACATCCCCTCCTTAACATCATTTCCCTTGGATACTTAACTCCAAAGCGTATAGAGTTTTCTATTTAATAGAAGCATGCTCGGAAACACTCTATAAATTGTTGAAAAAGCCACGAAAGATACTTACTGCATAAGTATTCAAATTAGCTCTTAGGCAGAGGCTTCCTGAACTCATCTGATTCGCAACAATGAAGAAGACGGAGAAACTCCGAAAACTACTTAGCTTTTCCCACCTTATTTTTTCAGTAAAACATCAAACATTTATTCTAGCAGAGTAAAGTTTATGTTACTCTTACAATAGGCTAGTATTGTAGCATGCTGTATAGTATTGTCAGATATAAGAGTGCGGCGGTTCCCTAGCCCGGTAGGGGGGTGGCCTGCTAAGCCACTGGCCCATTGGGCCGCGCGGGTTCAAATCCCGCCCGCCGCGATTTTCCACCCAACCCATTAGCCAACCGTTAAAGAATCTTGTTACTTTATTGTATGGTGTGTGGTCTTTCTAGTTTAAAGCGGTTTAAGAGCATTGAGTTTACTGTTACTGTTATTGAGCTTGAGGCCATTGCTATTGCAGCGTATATTGGGTTTAGTAGTATTCCTAGGGGGTATAGTGCTCCCGCTGCGATCGGTATTAAGGCTACATTGTAGATGAATGCCCAGAATAGGTTCTCTTTTATTTTTCTAACTGTCTTCCTGCTGAGCTGTATTGCTACTACTACGTCTCTCGGGTCGTTTCTTACCAAGATTATCCCACCTGCTTCTTTAGCTATATCTGTTCCACTTCCTATAGCTATACCTACGTCTGCTTGGGTTAATGCTGGTGCATCGTTTACCCCGTCACCTACCATGGCCACTGTTTTTCCTTCTTCTCTAAGCTTCTTTACAATGTATGCTTTATCACTTGGCAGAACTTCCGCGAAAACTATGTCTACTCCAAGCTTCCTAGCTATAGCGTATGCTGTCCTCTTATTATCTCCAGTAAGTATTGCTACATCAATACCCATACTCTTTAAGCTGTGAACCGCTTCTGATGCACCTTCCTTAATAGTATCTGAAACAGCTAATACTCCAGCTACCTGGTTATCTAAAGCTAAGAGCATAACTGTTTTCCCATCTTCTTCAAGCCTACTAATCTTCTCTTCTATCTGGTCATGAATATTCACGTTGTGTTCTATTAAGAGATTCCTATTGCCTAGCAAGACTCTATGCCCACTGATTATTGCTGATACCCCTCTTCCAGGTATTGACTTGAAGTCTTCTAAGTCTAGATTAGTTTTGATACCACGTTGTGCAGCTCCCTTGATTATAGCTTCTGCAAGCGGATGTTCTGAACCCTTCTCGATTGATGCAGCGTATCTTAAAACAAGGTTTTCTGTAAAACTATTAAATGCTATAACATCTGTTAGAGTTGGTTCTCCCTTAGTTATTGTACCTGTCTTATCGAAGACTACTATATTGATTTTTTGAGCTTTTTCTAACTGTTCTCCACTTTTTATTAAGATACCGTATTGAGCTCCCTTACTTGCACCAATCATTATAGCTGCGGGTGTAGCTATTCCTAGAGCACATGGGCATGCTATTATCAAGACTGAGATAAGCATTATGAATGCTATTCCAAATGGTAAGCCTACTCCTATATACCAGAAGATGAATGATCCTGTGGCCACGGCTACAACTGCTGGAACAAAGTATGCTGAAATCTTATCGGCTAAACGTTGTATAGGAGTCTTAGATAATATAGCTTCTTCAACCATCTTCACTATCTGTGATAACATTGTATCTAGCCCAACTCTTACAGCTCTTATCTTCAGTAACCCCGTCTTATTGATAGTTCCACCTATAACTTCATCATTAACCTTCTTCTCGACAGGGATACTCTCACCTGTAATCATGGATTCATCAACAGAAGAGTATCCTTCAACAACTACTCCATCAACTGGGATTCTCTCACCAGGTCTGACAATTAATAAGTCTCCTACATTAACTTCTTCAACAGGTATCTGTACCTCTTCTCCTCCTCTAATCACCGTGGCCATTCTAGGTTGGAGGTCTAGAAGTTTTCTAACTGCTTCTGAAGCTCTCCCCTTCACGATATGCTCCATGGTTTTACCCAGAAGTATAAACCCGATTATAAGACCTGACTCTGTAAAGTAGACTTGTGGACCTGATGTTGTGAGAGAAGATGGGAGAATATAAGGTAGTAATCCTATTTCTTGGAATGTGTATAGTGTACTATATAGCCATGCAGCTGATGTGCCTATAGCGATTAAGCTATCCATATTTGCTTGTCTAGCTTTTATAGCATCCCATGTTCCCTTATAGAATCTCCATCCTGCAATGAATTGGATAGGTGTAGCAAGCAGGAATAACAATAGATGGTTTGGTACGACCCAGTCTATAGGATAGATATATTCAAGAAATGCTGTTAATCCACCTAGTATAAGTGCGAAAGCAGTCATTATTTTCATATTTCTTAGTTCTATCTCGGGTGCAAGGAATGTTTTTAGGCATGCCTCACTACAGAAGTAGTATGTAATCCCTCTTCTATTAACCTTGAATGGAGTCTTATTTTCATCAACATACATTCCACATACAATATCTTTAGCCACATACATCACTCCTAAAACTCGATAATCTTAAACCCAATCTTCTTTACAGCTTTCTTAACATCATCCATCGTTATTCTCTCAGGGTCATAGACTACATAAACTTTATCAGTAATATAATTGAAACTTACATCTATAACTCCATCAAGCTTGTATAGTGTCTTTAACATAGTTCTAGTGCAACCTGCACAATCCATATTCAATATACGGAAAACCCCTCTAGCCTTACCCTCGACCATGCTATCTCTCCACTCTCAAATTATAATGTATTAGTAGACCTATTTAGGTAGTAGGTATACCTTAGGTTCATTTGTAGTGGTTTGAATCTCCTTTAAGGTAAGCTTCGAAACCAGCATTATAGTGGATTTCAATCTAAGCCGTCATTATTAAAGAATACTAGCTTACACCCAAGTATAGTAGCCCGAGAAGGGTTACCCCTACTATTATCATGATGATGCCGAGGGTTAGCTTAGCTTTCTCCTTATTCTGTTGATGCCATCTCCTTACTCGGAGGATTACCGATTTGTTTGAAGCAATTAGGAGTATTGTGATCATGGGAGTTATGAAGAATAAATTATAGAGTATCAAGTATGGCAGCTTAAAAGTAGAATCAGATATTAAAGCTATGAATGTTGGATATATACCGCCTGTGCAAGCACATGGTAGGTTATGTGTTCCAACCATTAGACCAGCTATTGCTGAAGAAGTAAAACCTAACCTCTTCATTATTCTTACTGCTTTTTCACCTAGAAAAGAAGACAATCCTGTAGGTAGGATCTTCAATCCAAAGTATGATAGTATGTTGGCTAGACCGATTGTAAGCATAATGCTTACTCCAACCCTAGTAATAATATGAGGTATCGTGGGCAGAGAGACCGAGAGTGCTAAGAAGCCTAAGCCTACTGCTAGATATGAAGAAAATACCCCCATAATATAGGATAAACCTAGAATTATAACAGTCCTCCTATCTAATTGTGCAGAATACATTAAAGAGATAAAAAGAGCAGTAAGACTAATATTGCAGATACTTAAACCGTCAATGAACCCCATTAGAGTAAACAATTCAACCATCTTATCCACCTAGCGGCTACCCACTATCTAACCTAGTCTTACTACTGTTGCTTTACTATCTTGTTCTGAAATTATCTGAACTCTATCACCTGGAGAGAGGCATGGTTGAGTAGACATATCATGTGTATACTTGAATTCTACTATGTCACCTCTATCTGTTTTAATTACTCCTGTACAAGTAGTGAGACCGTTACTTCCAGTTCTACAATCTCTATCAGCTATAACTATTCCTAACCCACTATAGTATACATTGTTTATTATATTTCCATGGAATTTATCTATTCCAGCATTATAGGTTGTCAAGATGGTATGCTGGCTGACAGATGATGGTATGTTAAGTGTGGTTAAGAAAATAAGAGTAAACAAAAATAAGAGTAGTCCTACTACAGCGATTGTCGTCTTATGTATATTTTTCTTTTTTCTAGATTTCACTCTGACAGTTTTCTTAACCATGATTATTACCCTGCTTTTCGGACTAAGCATCATGATACATGTATATTTGCAGTATGTACTTGCTGTAATTGTTGTAATCACAATATTTATAACAACGTTATATAATACTATGCCTGAAATGCTAGGACAATACTTGATAGTTTTCAGGGAATCCCTTGAAGCATCCCTTATAGTTGTAATAATGTTATCATATCTATCTAGAACTTTTAGGTCGGGTTTATCAAGATATATTTGGATTGGAGTATACTCAGCAATTATAACAAGCATATTGATTGGTGTCTCAATCTTCTTCACATATGGTATGCTGGATAAAGTCTCCCAGCTCCTATTTGAAGCTGTTGCAGCTTTTACTGCTGTTGTAGTATTATCGTATGTTGTAAGATGGATGGCTTTGAAGGGGAGGTATATAAGAGAGGAAGTGGAAAGAAAGATTGAAGAAATATCTTCACGTAGGTCAATTATTGGATTGCTCTCATTCTCTTTTATAATAGTCTTTAGAGAAGGTCTTGAAACAGTATTATTCTTAACACCTTTCTACATAACTGAAATCTATACAACAGTGGTTGGAGCAATCCTTGCACTGGCTTCTTCTCTTCTATTCTCTTATACAATCTTCATAATTGGAGTAAAGATGAATCTAAAAACATTCTTCTATTATACAAGTATGCTCTTAATCTTTATAGCAGGTGGATTAGCAGGCTACGGAGTACACGAAGTTATAGAGTATCTAGAGGTAAAGAATATCTCTCTTGGATGGTTAACTGAGCCAGCATACATACTAGACATACCTAGAGAAAACCTATTACACCACAAAAACATTATAGGCTCTATTTTAGCGGTTATGTTCGGGTATACTGTAAAAGCTGAATGGCTCAGATTAATAATCCACATAACATACCTGGCTATAATGCTTCCAATCACCTTCCTCTCATATAGAAAGAAAACCCTCTGAATAGTATAGACTCACTTGATAGATGTCTTTCCATAATTATAAGGAATAAAAATAAAATATTTTAAGGAACATCTTAAAGATGTGATAATGGATTGACAGGGGATCCAGAGAGTTCTCGACCTAGGTTAACAAAGATAGTTTTAGATGTCTTGAAGACCCATGTCCCATCCTTGGTTGAGTTTAGTAGTGAACTATCAAGAGTAGAGGGGGTATCAAGAGTAGAAGCTGAGCTAATTGAAGTGGATGCTGAAACAGATAGTATAAGGCTTGTAATAGAAGGTGATAATATAAGCTATGAGGAGCTTGAGAAGACTATAAAGAAGCTTGGAGCAGCTGTCCACAGCATTGATGGTGTAGTAGTCCAGAAAACTGGGAAGAGATAAGAAGAATGTTCAAGAAGACATTATCTAGGCTAGGGAATACATTTAAAAAGATATTCAGGTACTCTAGATCTGCTGAATACTCTAGAAGATACTTTGTGATAAATGCTTTTGAAGGTGCATTAACCATATGGGGGATAATACTTGGAATACACTTACTCGGGAGTAGACAAGTCTTTCATGTAGTTAGTGGAGGGATAGGAGCAATAATTGCAATGGCTATATCTGGTGTAAGCTCAGTATATATTGCAGAATCAGCTGAGCAGGAGAGGAGGATAAAAGAGATTGAAGAAGCATTATTGATGAGGATCGAGGGGACAGAGATTATGAAAGCTCATAAGAGAGCTGTAATAATGTCTGCATTAATAAACTCTCTCGCATCAAGCCTTGCAGGACTACTCGTACTATCACCATACTTAGCTGCAGCTTCAAACTTCATAGAGAGTGGCTATGCTTTTACATACTCTATGATTATACTATTCACAACACTTTTCATAATAGGAGTATTTCTCGGAAAAGTCTCAGGTCGCAGCCTAATTTTTTCAGGTTTAAAGACTGTTGGTATTGCAGGAGCCGTAATCGTAGTATTATATCTTCTAGACTTAATGAGCTAGCTCTTTTAATTCTTCTGGTATATAGACTCCTTTCTCAGTAACTATATAGGATACTAGCTCGGGTGGAGTAATATCGAAGGCTGGATTGATAGCTTCAACTCCCTTTGGAGCTATCCTAACATTATCTATGTATAAAACTTCCCTTATGTTTCTTTCTTCTATTACTACTTCATCAACACTGTGCTTGAAGTCGATACTTGAGAATGGTGCAGCTACAATGAATGGGATATTGTAATATTTTGCAGAAATAGCATGTGTTAAAGTTCCTATCTTATTTACTACGTGCCCAGTCTTTGCAATTATCCTAT
>Ga0272445_1000316_pt1 | contig 47289 bp, 50 predicted proteins | sample YNPCB0031_FD_194404 | JGI IMG/M metagenome (GOLD analysis project Ga0272445, IMG submission 194404) | Hot spring sediment microbial communities from Yellowstone National Park, WY, United States - YNP-CB-003-1 | ecosystem: Environmental > Aquatic > Thermal springs > Hot (42-90C) > Sediment... | reverse complement strand
AAGAATTGTACTTGATGAAAGAACAAGACAGAGAGTACTTGAAAATCTAGAGATAGCGGTCGGGGCTCTAAGTGTGGACGTTGTAACAATAGGCAAAGAAGAGATTGATAAGACTTTAGAGAAAGTAAAGGATGTCTGCATATCCGCATTTGATGCTTTAACATTAGTAGTTGCTGATGAAGTTAAGCCGGACTTAATAGCAACAGACGATAAACTCTTTAGAAACAGAGCTTTACAAAGGGGATATGAGGTCTGCTTTGAGGAAGAAATTTACGAAAAGTTGGAACTAACTTAAATCAAGTCAAAATTTCGAGCTTAATTATGTTATGTTCGGTTACGAGTTTATATCCGCATTTTTGAAATTAAATAGTAAATCCTCCAATGAGAACTTCTTACCAATTTAACAACTGTGCTAGCTAACGTTTCACAAAATAAGGTTGAAAGTTTCCTTAGAACTTGCTAAATTACTTAACACTAAATTCTAGATATTCTCTGAGTTAGAAATCGCAAGAGCACAGCAGCCCCTAGTTAAATCTACTCTGGTTGAATTAACTTCATAGTCATTTAAGGGTTCGAACGAGGTGATAATCTAATCCCCAGCACTACATTTATCCTGTTAAGGATTTTCTTCTCAGGTTTTCTAGGGCATCTCGACGTCAAATTTAGCACCACAGAGGCTGAAGCTAAAGCTGTTGGGAAGCTTATTCAAAGGGCTGTTGTGCCTGTTACCACACTGGAAACTATGCTTTCATTGAAAAACTTCACGGTAATTTGTGATTCTTTTTCTATATCCCTCCACGCAACCGCTTTTTATTTCCCGAGCAAGCTTAGCTACTTCATCCAGCGTTTGAAATGGATCCTTCAGGTTTTTCGAGTATATTCGCGCGTAGGCACTTCCAACAACAACGCCGTCTGCTCCTGCAGCTACTAGGGTTTCAGCATGCTCTTTTTTCGAAACACCGAAACCAACCATTATAGGAATAGTGCTCAGTTTCTTGATCGTCTTTATAAGTCTAACAGTTAGGCTTTGAGCCTTCAGCTTCGCACCAGTTACGCCTTCAACGCTTATAAGGTAGATAAAGCCTGAAGCCTCTTCCAAAATTTGTTTAAGTCTTTCGGGAGACGTTGTAGGAGCTACCTGTAGGATCAAGTTTAACCTCGCCTTAGCAATAAGACTCTTTAACGGCTTAGCCTCTTCCAGTGGGAGGTCTGGGAATAGAACACCCTGAGCACCTGCGTTTCTAACCATGTTTAAAAACTCTTCGAATCCCATAACATAGGGAATGTTGAAGTACGTGGTTACTACTATGGGGATTTCTAAGCCTTCGGCTCTAAGCCTCTTAATTCCGTCAATACATTTTGTAGGAGTTATGCCTCCACTTAAAGCTCTTTGACATGCTTCTTGGAACACGGCTCCGTCAGCTATAGGGTCGGAAAAGGGGATTCCGAACTCGATTATATCGGCGCCGTTCTCCGCAAGGGTTTTAATGAGTTTAAGTGAAAATTCCTCATTTGGGTCGCCGTAGTAAACGTGAGCCATGTGGGCTCCTTCCCTACGCTTCTTTAAATCCTCAAATTTACTTTCGAGGCTCATAGAAATACCTCAAAATGGTATCTAAATCCTTGTCACCTCTCCCGGAAAAGTTTATCACCACAATATCGTCTCTGCTGAACTCCTCTTTATGGTTTAAGACATATGCTATGGCGTGAGCTGTCTCCAGTGCCGGTATGAGCCCCTCGGTTTTCGCCATAACCTTCACGGCTTCGAAAACTTCGTGGTCAAAGGCGTAGCAGGGTTTAACCCTGCCAATCTTGCAGAGCCAGGAGATTTCAGGGCCCCTACCAGGGTAGTTTAAGCCTGCTGCACGGGTTTTTGAAGGCCTTATTTGACCATGTTCATCCTGCATAACCTGCATGAGGCTTCCGTGGAGAACACCTGGGCTTCCAAGCTGAAAGGCTGCGGCACAGTTATCTGCATCCAAGCTTTCCCCACCTCCCTCTACAAAGTAAAGCCTAACACTTTCCTCCTCGATGAAAGGTTTGAAAGCGCCAAGGGCGTTGCTTCCGCCACTCCCACATGCAACTATGGCATCCGGCAACCTCCCCTCCTTCTCTAAAATTTGTTTTTTAAGCTCCATTCCTATAACGCTTTGAAAAGTTGCCACTATAGTTGGAAAGGGATGGGGCCCAACCGTCGAGCCCATTAGGTAATGGGTTGTTCTGGAGCAAGTAGCCCATTCTCGAAGGGTTTCTGAAACAGCGTCTTTGAGAACCCCCGCTCCAGTCTTAACCGGCTTGATCTTCGCCCCTAAAAGTTGCATTTTCTTCACATTGGAAGCTTGTCTTTCAATGTCCTTGACGCCCATGAATATTTCGGTTCTTAGGCCGCAGATGTTGCCAGCCATGACCGTAGCAAGGCCATGTTGACCTGCAGCCGTCTCGGTTATTAAGCGTTTTTTGCCCATTTTCTTGGCTAAAAGTGCCTGACCTATGGCGTTGTTGAGTTTATGGGACCCGCCGCAGAGCAAATCCTCCCGTTTAAGGTAAACCTTAAACCCCACGTATCTACTAAAGTTTCTGGCGTAATAAAGTGGCGTAGGCCTGCCTCCATAATCTATGAGCAGACCATGAAATTCTTTCTGGAATTCTTGGGTTGGATATATTCGCTCGAAAGCCTCTTCAAGCTCAAGGAGTGCATGCACTAAAACTTCGCTGACGTACATTCCGCCGAAAATGCCAAACCTTCCCTTCAAATCCAACTCACCAGTCAGCACTAGCCTTGCAGGTGGCTTTTAAATCTTCCATACGGGTTATCTTACAAATTTTTACCCCAACTCTTCTCATAAAGCCATCACGAGCTCCCTAACCTTTTCTTCAACATCATCGGCGAGCATTATAGAGGAACCGACTAGAAACGCGTGAGCGCCACATTTCCTGAGAAACCTAACGTGGTCAGCTGTTTCTATGCCGCTTTCACTCACCACTATCCTGTCAGTCGAACCTACCTCAGCCAGTATTCTGGCTGTAACGTGCAAGTCCACCTTCATTGTTTTAAGATCTCTGTTGTTCACACCAACCATGTCGGCTTCCGTTTCCAAAGCAGCCTTAAATTCTTCAACCGTGTGAGTTTCGAGGAGAACTTCAAGGCTGAGGTTGTGGGCAAACCTTATGAGCTCGTCAATCCTACCTGCAACAACACCATATATTAAGAGCACAGCGTCGGCTCCTATATTGGCAGCCGCTTCAATTTGAACATAGTCAACGATAACATCCTTCATCAGTACAGGTATGCTGACGCTTTCTTTTACTTGGGATACGGTTTGAAGGGATCCCCCAAACCTTTTAGGCTCAGTTAAAACCGAAATGCCCACGGCTCCGCCAGCCTCCATAGCCTTCGCTACTTTCTCCAGGCTTGTTATGCGCCTTAGAAGACCACGGGAAGGTGAGAAAGGCTTTATTTCCGCTATCACTGGAGCATGCTGGCAGTTAACTATTGCTTCTTTAAGGCTTAACCTTTGAAAGTTTAGGCGTTGGTTTGCCTTGTAATATCCGCTCTTTACTCTTTCAAAGGCTTCCTTAATGAGAGTTTCCATGAAGTCAACCATATTTAGCCTCCAACTCCTCAAGCTTTTCAGGCTTATTGCCCTCGTAGAAATTGACAAGTTGCTTGAGCTTTTTGTAGGCTGAACCATTTTCGATGGATTCTTGCGCAAGCTCAAGGCCATAGGAGAAGTCGTCGGCTTTTCCGCCAACAATGAGAGCTGCAGCCGCGTTTACTGCCGCAAGACACCTTTTCGGGTTTTTTCTTTCAAGACATCCGTAAAGCACTTGGAAGATTGTCTCAGCGCTTTCTTCAACACCCCAACAGAGTATACTATCCAAGCTGGATCTTTCAATACCGAAATCCTCAGGAGAAACTTCAAAAGTTTTGACTTCTCCATCTCTAAGCCACGCTATAAGAGTTTTACCCACCGTTGAGATTTCGTCAAGCCCATCTAAGCCATGGACGACCATGGCCTCCTTTAAACCTAACTTTCCTAGAACACGGGCTATTTTCTCCACAAGCTCAGCTTCATATACCCCTAAAATCTGGGCGTCCACGGAAGCAGGGTTTGTTAAGGGGCCTAAAAGGTTGAACACGGTTCTTACACCTATCTCCCTTCTAGGAACCGCCGCGTACTTCATGGCTGGATGGAAGGATGGGGCAAACATGAATCCTATACCTATCTGCTCTATAGCTATCTTCACAGCTTCAGGAGGCATCTCTAGGTTTAGCCCTAAACGTTCAAGGACGTCAGCGCTTCCACTTTTACTTGTCACCGAACGGTTTCCATGCTTCGCTACGTGCACTCCGGCTCCGGCGGCGATGAAGGCTGTTGCGGTGCTAACATTAAACGTTTTAATTTTGTCCCCTCCCGTTCCACAAGTGTCCACGAGACGCCCGTTGACATTTGGCCGTATAGTGTAGCACAGACTTCTCATGGCCTTAGCGAAGGCCGTAATCTCCTCCACGGTTTCACCCTTCATCCTCAAGGCTATTAGGAAAGCCGCTATCTGTGCCGAAGAAGCCTGACCAGTCATGATTTCAACCATAGATTCGAAAGCCTCATCATGCGTGAGATTTCTCCTTTCCACAAGCTTTGCTATGACTTCACGGATCACTCTTTCACCATCCGTCTAGAAAGTTCTTAATTATTTGTTTGCCACAACGCGTTAGAATGGATTCTGGGTGAAACTGTAATCCTTCAATGGGATATTCCACGTGGCGTACTCCCATGATTTCGCCATCGTCTAATGAAAACGCAGTTATAGTAAGGCATCTTGGTAGACTTGCTTTCTCTGCCACAAGCGAATGATATCTGGCGACCTGTAGGGGGTTTTCAACGCCTTTAAAGACGCCTTTACCGTCGTGTCGTATAAGACTTGCTTTCCCATGCATAATTTTGCCAGCTCTAACAATTTTGCCTCCAAAAACCCAGACAATCCCCTGGTGGCCTAAGCAAACTCCTAATGTGGACACTTTTGGGCTTAAATGCCTAATGATCTGTGGGCAAACTCCGAAATATCTAGGTTGGGAGGGGCTACCCGGTCCCGGTGAAATAATGATTCTGTCGGGGTTAAGTTCAACAGCCTTTTTAAGTGTAATCTTGTTGTTTCTGTAAACTAACGGTTCAGCTCCAAGCTCTCCAACATATTGGGCTAAATTGTAAACGAAGGAGTCGTAATTGTCAATTATGAGAACTTTCAAGGCTCACCCTCCGAGGCTTTTTGAAGTGCTTCAAGAAGGGCTGAAGCCTTATGCTCTGTTTCAAACCACTCCCTCTCAGGAACCGAATCAGCGACTACTCCTGCCCCAACTTGAATGTAAGCCTGCTTTCCGGAAGCCATGAGTGTTCTGATGGTTATAGCAAAGTCAGCATTGCCATTAAATGAGAAATAGCCCACAGCACCAGCATAAGGCCCTCTTCGAACAGGTTCAAGCTCTTCAATTATTTCCATGGCTCTGACTTTAGGTGCACCTGTAACTGTTCCAGCGGGGAAAACAGCTTTTAAAGCGTCGTAACAGCTTAAACCACTCTTAAGCTTACCTATAACTCTTGAAACCATGTGTTGGACATGGCTGTACCTGTAGACCTTCATGAATTCTGGAACGCGAACTGAACCATACTCACAAACTTTTCCAATATCGTTTCTAGCTAAGTCAACGAGCATGGCGTGTTCAGCGCATTCTTTAGGATCTTTTACAAGCTCCTCGGCTAAAGTCAAGTCCATTGTGGGGTCTTTGGGAACACGTGGTCTTGTCCCAGCTATAGGGAAAGTCTCAATAATCCCGTTTTCAACCCTTAAGAGCATTTCGGGACTTGATCCAACAATCTGGCGGCTTCCCATCTTCAGGAAATACATGTATGGCGACGGGTTAATTCTCCTCAAGGCCATGTAGAAGGGCATTAAACTTCCATCAAAGTTGAATTCAATCCGTCTTGAAAGCACAACTTGGAAAATATCCCCTGAAGCGATGTACTCTTTAGATCTGGCAATAGCTTCCTCAAACTGTTTTCTTTCAACATTCGTTCTTAAATTGGAGAAGCTTAAGGGTTCATGTTGCGGCTCCGTTTTAACAAGCTCCTCAACCATGTTAGTTCTGTTAACTCCGTAATAGTAATAGTAGACCTCCCCCCTCTTATGGTCAAACAGTAATCCATCGTTGTAAATAGCCAGCTCCACGTCTGGAAACTTGAAGTCGTCAAGCGTCTTTTCAGGTAAGTGCTCCCAATACCTGACGGCATCGTAGGAAATGTATCCCACAGCTCCACCGACAAACCTTGGAGGGAAAACCTCACGTCGTCCCTTAACAAGGCTTCTAATCAACGGGAGGGGGTCCCGTATCCTGTACATATTTTTGCAACCATTTACTCTATCTTGAACTTCAGCCAGTCCGTCCTTCACAGTCATCGCTATACATGGATCAAAACCTACAAAGGAGTATTCAGCCAGCTTCTCAGGGCCTTCAACAGATTCCAGAACATACGCGTATTCGCATGATTCTACGATTCTACAGAAGAATTCAACAGGCGACAGCCTAAAGTCGAGTTTGACGAAGCAGGGTTTATCGGAAGTTGATAAGTTAAAAGCAATCCCCATGTTGGTACACCTCTTTTTCCACTTGATTCGTAAGAGGCGTATTTAAACATTTATGAACAAAAATGTACATTATCTCTCCACTTTATCTTAGGGCAAAGGGTTTACGTTAACACGCAACTACATAATTCAAGCCACCATATGCATGACAGCTCCTAAAAGCATGCCGTCGGTGTTCATTGAAAGTGGCTTTTAGACGCTACCGTCTTCAAGCCTGAAGACTAAGGCTTCTATAATCTCGCCTACGTAGTCATGAATCTTTGCTGAAAATTCTCCTCAGCCTATACTTCCGCTCTTCTACTGTTTGATTGTCTCAAACAGTAGAAGGGTCTTAAGCTCATGGAGATGCTTGAAATAGTAAATTCGAAAGTTGAAGCTGGAAAGTGGATAAAGCATAATGGTGGGTTATAATATGTCTTGGATCTTTAAAATTTAGATGGAGATTTCTTAAGAGTTATTTGTTAGGGGTAGTCGCTGAGAGAGCACTCGGTTGGAGAGGCTGTAAACACGGTGATAAAGGATTTAAGAAAGCTCCTCCTTCGATTTTGAAGTTATTGAAGTTGAGAAGGCTGTTAAAATTGAAGAACGGATTGGATAATCAAAAAGGTGGAAGATGGTTAAATAGAAACGTAGCTGCAATGGGCTTCACAAGCCTATTCAGCGACGCAAGCCATGAAATGGCCACTTCTATTCTAGCACAGTTCTTAACAATAGAATTGCATGGTTCAGCCGAAATATTGGGCTTAATAGAGGGTTTGGCAGACTTCTCCTCAAGCTTTGTTAAGACGTATTCAGGCTGGCTTAGTGACAAATTGGGTAGAAGAAAACCCCTTGCAACGTTGGGTTACACGCTTACGGGAATATTCATATCTTTCTTTGCCTTCGCACATAATGCCCTTCAAGTGTTATTTTATAGAACCGTTGGATGGATTGGAAGAGGCTTAAGGGAGCCTCCTAGAGACGCTCTTCTGGCCGACTCGGTTGAGCCTGAAAATTACGGTCACGCTTTCGGCTTCCATCGCATGATGGATACTTTAGGCGCCATAATTGGCCCCAGCATAGCTTTCATTCTACTACCCATCATAGGATTCAGAAACGTCTTCCTAACTGCACTTTTGCCAGGCATCCTAGCGATACTGGTGTTTGCGCTTTTTACGAAGGAAAAGGTTTGTAGGCAAAAAACAGAAAAGCGAAAGCTATTAGGCGATATAAGAGGGATGCCGGACACATTCAAACATTATCTTTTGGCTGTAGGTATATTTGGCGTTGGAAATTTCGCCAACACATTCCTCGTGTTAAAGGCTACAGAAGCCTTAACACCAAGCCTGGGAGTTATGGTTGCCAGTAGCGTCAGCGCACTCCTTTACATGTTGCTCAATGTGGGAGCCGCGGTTTTCGCCTACATATTTGGCGCGTTAGGCGACAGATTTAGCAAAAGAAATCTGTTAGCGTTGGGATATCTAATTTTCAGTATATATTGCATAGGCTTCATTCTAGCACCGTCAAACGTCTGGATTTATGTCTTCCTTTTCCTCCTAGCTGGCGTAGAAACAGGTGCAATAGATGCGACTGAAAGATCATACGCTGCTGAACTGCTTCCTGAAAACATAAGAGGAACAGGCTTCGGTTTGCTCAGTACCGTTAACGGAATAGGAGATTTCACGTCAAGCGTTACCGCAGGAATTTTATGGGCGTCGATTTCCACCAGCGCATCCTTCGCGTTTGGAGCAACTCTTGCAGTGGTAGCAACAATAATTTTAACAACTCACAAATAAACGAAATACTGCGTAAAGCTTTGCTAACAAGAATCCTACATAATTGAGCGCTTTTAAATTCTAAAAGTTAACTCTAAAAACTTCAATATTCCTAAAATTATAGAATTATGCCGGAAAGAATGGATGGGGATTTTCTACTTAAATTCTTTATCCAGTTACTTAGGAGCGTTGCGAATGATATTAGAACAGTGTTGGCCAGAATAACGGCAACTATTATCCATAAAACGGGAACTTCTAAAAAGGGATAACTAACCCCTACAACCCCCTCATCAATACTTCCTAAGACACCCATGGCCGACAATACAAAAAAACGAAACCTTCTCCATCACCCATCTGGACTGTTTATCTTCGAATGCCTCTTCTATTATCCACACGTATATCATTAATCCCACTAACCAACCCTAACAAAGGTAATAATGCAGTTGATATGGAGAATGCAACCATTATTTTGCCTGCATTAACTATCAATTTTTTTAAGATCCCACTTAGCATTGGTAGGGTTCGAAATTGGGGAAAATCCCACGCCTGGTCTTATTGTCTCTTTACTTTAAGTAGCTTCTTCTAGCTCTAATGGCTTCTGCTATGATGTCTTGAACTTTAAACGGATTTACGACAGAGTATAGCTTTACGGGGGATACGCCTACGGCTTGAATCACTATAGTGCCAGTGCCGTATATTCTATCCCACACTCCCCTATCTACGTTGACTTGCTGTACATAATCTATGGTCAATATATCGTAGTCTATGCCTATGACCCCTTTACGTACAATAACCCTCATATCTGTTAATACGTACCATATGTTCCTCCACGCTAATATTGGATATATCAATGAGGAAAATGCTAGTAGGCACACTACACCGTACCATAAGGTGAAGAACAATAATACTGGTAAGCTCCACAAAACGTTAAACGGTACTATTAAAACTGGTATTATCGCAAATACTAGTAGAGGTATTAACCCCGTGAAGTGTTTAAGTATAAAGGGTTTGATGTGGGCTCTACCAACCCATAGTATCTTCTCACCCTTAGATAGTATAGAGTAAAGGTCATCTGGAATGGGCCCATTTACCATTTGCTTAGACAAAGTCTATCAGCCTATATGCACTTCACGTAGTTGTTAACTATGGAGGCTTATATACTTTATAAGATTATATGCAATAGAACGTAATGGTGAAGTAGAGCCGTGAAGAAGCCGATGTCTAATTCAACCAGTGTGGTTATGAAGAAAGCTACCGCCTTCATCGCAATGACGTATCTCTCCGCTTTAATTTCAGATATCGCGGCGTTATATGGGTTGCTGCAATTAATCTCATGGGGTTTTCTAAGGATGTGGAGCGTTGCAATATCCACTGTAATATGCTCAGCACTATTCAAGGAAGGTGTCTCCCCTATGCTTAAGAAATATTTGAAGTTTTCAGTTAAATCGCTTAAACTCTACCTACTATCGCCGTTTATAGTATACCTAGCCTTAGGAGTTTACATAGTTATAGCCTCTTCCCTAGGATTCTTCGACTTCTCCGCTTACGTAGAGCTAATAGCCGTAGAGATAGCTAAAACATCCGATGTGACTGAAGCGCAAGCGGTACGTTTGGCTACGAGTACAGCCTACATTCAAATAGTATCAGCATACGTAGCCGCGATAACCGTAAACGCTGTATTCGCTTTAGGTGAGGAGATCGGATGGAGAGGCTACCTTTACGATCTCCTAGGCTCTAAACCTTCAATAAAAGCCGTCTTAACGATAGGGATTGTATGGGGACTTTGGCACGCGTCAGCAACGATCCTCCTAGGATACAACTACCAACTCAATAGATTAACTGGAGTAGTTCTATTTACGCTGATCACGCTATTTTTCACATACCCTCAACTCATAGTGACGAGTAGGACTGGTGGAAGCGTTTTACCGGCGTCATCATTCCACGGCATGGTAAATTCAATATGGGAACTGACCGTAGTCGCATCAAGGCTATCGAAAGAGCTTGGAGAAGTGGTATTAGGGCTCGGCTTCACGGGAATAATTGCGTGGATAGCGGTGGATATAGCGCTCTACATGATTTTGAAGATGCACAGCTGGTAAAAGTTAAGTTAAACCAGTCGTCCATTTTATTATAGGGAAGTTTAAATCTGCTTACCGTAGTATATTGAAGCAGTTGACGACGTTTACCTGCATCTTTTAGAGATTCTCATATTATTCCAAGCCATATGCCCATCTGCTCTCCAAAATAAACTAAAACTGTGAATAGGATAAGTCTTGTGACGAATGTTAAAATCAAGAAGACGTCAAAACGTGCCTTTAAAAGTCCACATAGGAGGGATAATACTTCTACCGGCATGATTGGGATAAGCCCGAAGATTACATAGATAGCCCAACCTCGTTTAGTCCATAGATTTAAAATTTCTTTGAGCTTATCCTCGCCGAGCTTTTTTGCAACATATGGTCTTCCCAACTTGTAAGCTAAGCCGTAGTTAATTGCCATGCCTATTGTAAACCCCGTTGTCGCAACAACTATTAATAGTACTTGGGGAAGACCGAAGGAGGCGGCTATTAACACTAGAGCTGGGCTTCCAAGAGGTATCACAGTACCCGCGAGTATTGTTGCGATAAAGACTCCCAAAAGACCGTAGCTTTCAAATAGCGACTTAACATCTAATAGGAGGTTTCTTGTATTGGGATCTTTCAATATTAGAATAATGGTTAGACAAACGACTGCTGCTACTAATCCTAGAGTAACTGGCTTTTTAATCCACGAGGCTCTAACGACACCAAGAGGTTTCGTATCCGCCTTTCCATTAATCATGGTCGTGTGAAGCCATAATTTAACGCCATAATTTGAGAGTAAAAAGGTATTAACGGTCTTTTAGCGAAGTATTGCAATGCTACGTTCGTAGTCGGAGCAGGATCTGTATGACCATGAATATTGTGAAGGCTACGAGTATTGCTATCCATATTTTCCTAAACCTCTCCATGGATTTTCTCTCTTTAGCGGCTTTCTCCTCACATTTAGGAGAGCAGTATCTCTCATTGGGTGGGACGACTCTTCCACAGATTTCACAGTGTCTGTGGTCTGGGACATCAACAGCCTCAACTTCTTTCCGCTTTTTAGGCTTCTGATTCAAGAGTTACACCTAAAGTTTATTTTTTCAACCTCCTTTTAAACTAAACGTTAATTATGGGTTTTAAAAAGTTCGGCTGGTGGGGTTTTGAAGTAACGATACCCGATAACTGGGATATAAGTGTAGATAAAGGGGGACATAATAAAGGCTACGTTAGAATAGATGACCCCAAGGTACCGAGGATGGAGGTTTCATGGGAGCCGTATAAGAAAGATAAAATAAAATCTCTTGATGAGATTTCTGAAAGCATTAAAAAAGAATTGCAGAAGAGGAGTAAAGATGTTAAGTTTATAGGTAAAGGTGGATCGGCTAAGATAGCAAAACATGCAGCTAAATATCTCCACTGGAGAATAAATGAATTTGAAGGATATGTTGTTTTCTGGTATTGTGATGAAAATTTAAAATTTTATCGCGTTCAAATGCTATTTAAACGTGATGAATATTGGAGTTTTAAGAAAACGATTTTAGAGGTTTTAAAATCATTTAAATGTCATGTCAAAAGTGATATTTATAGTTGGACTGTTTTAGACTTCAATTTGAAACTTCCCAAGGATTTTAAACTTATCAGTAGAAGCTATAAGCTGGGCAATATAGCACTAGCCTTTGAATCTAAAGATTCATATGTATTCATAAACAGGATAAGCGTTGCTGACGTACTCTTAGAGGAGAAGTATGAAGGCGATCTTATGAACGTATTGGAGAGCGAACACATACCCAATATTAGAACGAGGCTTAAAATATCTAAGTTTAAGTCTTCTAGAAGTTTTCAAGACGATTCCCATATGGGGCTTGTAATGAGCACCTCTTATAAAATTGGTCTAATAATGCCTAAAGAGTTTTACGTGAAGACGAGAATATGGCTCTGCAAGAAAACCAATAAAATATACGCCGTCACAATAGCCGTTAGAAAAAATCCAGAGTTGGATAAGCTTAGGAGACGACTGGAAACTTTATTATCTACATTGTGCCCATAACTAGTAGAGGTTTCCAAATTTGAAGCTTCCAGGCGTCTTCTCTAAGATTTTAGGTAGGAAAAAACCTGAAGAAGTACCGAGCATAGATAAAGACGTCGTATTAAACTTGGCACCCATAAGAAACCCCGCTATAACTTGGAGAAGATATAAGAGCGGTGAAGTCGCTCTGATAGTTTCCGTTAAAAAGAAGGGTTTAATGGCACGTAGAGATAAATCTGAAAGGGAGAAGAAGATAATACTTGATAAGATAGGCTCATATGTTTGGACTCTATGCGATGGAGAACATACGTTTAAAGAAATAGTCGATGCTTTAGTTGAAAATTATAAGCTACATAGAAGAGAGGCTGAAATATCTCTCGCAAAATACTTGGATGTTTTATCTAAGAAGGGCGTGATAAGCTTCATGCCAAATAAACTCTCTCTACTTAAAGAGGAGAAGCCAAAGCAATAAAAGCTGGTTTAAAAAGAAAAACGCGTCTTCCAGGTAAAACCCCACCTGAAGAAGCGCATATAGCTTACAAACCAATCTTAAAAAGTTTCATCTGAAGATTTTAAACAGCGGATGACTTCTATCTATTTGAACCTGTTTGAAACGCATGTTGTAGGCTATATAGCTTGATACGACTGCACAGGCGGGGTATATGTACTTGGCGTGTGAAATTGGACCGTAGAGTATGAAGTTGGCACCCATGATTATCGGTAGCGCCTGTGAAACGGCATCGCAGCATTTTAAAACTTCCGGCTGTAGGTCTTTTACCTTCTTCCATAGTGAAATGGCGTTAGCTGGACCGCAACCAGTCGGTAGACCCGTTTCAGCTTTAACGTTATAGATTGTTTGAGAAGCTAAGCCTATATCCGGCATGTCAAGGACGCATACGTCTACCAATATTTTCTCAGCACCAGCTTTCTTAGCGGCTTCAAGTAAACCCGGTTTATCGCTCAATCCGGTTAAAGTTTTTAATCTTCCTCTAGGTGTAGGGTCTCTTGGGTTAAATAGCTGTAGGACGACGTTCTTCATACCGAATTCTCTTATTGCGGTGAGCTCTTCTTCCTTATAATTTACGTCAAGGGAATTGTATATGGCTCTGCTGGATAAGCCAACTTCAGCTATGTATTTAGCGGCTTGCACTCTAACGTCAGCGGTCACCCCGTCTAATAGAAATGGGCTATCAGTTCTATCCGCTACAAATTCCACAAAACGTATAAGTGCTTCAGGAGTATGCCCTACGACATCTATGATCCTTGGAAGGCCGTATTCATCAGATACTTCGGCTTCTTCATTAAGTAACTTCTCAGCTTTGACTTTATCGAATACTCCTTTAGATTCATCTAACACTATCTTATGACCCTTGTAGAATATGCTTCCAATCATAACTGGTGGTAGTTGACCCGGTTGACCGCCGATTTTAACGCTACCTATTTCGAAGATCATCTGATCTCTCTCAAACTTAAACATTACACCCACCCATTTTGCGAAATAGAGATTAGGTTAAGTTAATATATTTAAGTTGTTCTCTTAGAGAGTAATTATAAGTCGATTGGGTGGTGAGTATAAATATGTGCTCCTATTCTAAGGTTAGGAAGCTTCAGGGGATAGTTGAATCGATTGAGCGTACGGGTGAGAAGAAGATCGATGAGAACGGTATAGAATGGGAGAAGTGCATCTTCAACGTTAGGCTAATAGGCTTTTCTAAGAGGACTCCGGATGAAGTGCTTCCTGAACATCTTAAGAATAAAATTGTTAAACTCGTCCGATGGGCTGCCTTCGACTGGCATTTTAAAACAGGTGTGAGGAAGACGCTTGAACCGGATGAAACGGAGGCTGTTTTAGAGGGTAGAAAAACCAGTACTGTTTACTGGTGATGTGTGAGAATTTAAGGAGAGATGTTTACCGTGGAAAAATAGCATGACCGTGGGAAGATTTATATCTACAGTTAAAACTCTCACAGCTAGAGACCATGAGCGCTTCAACCTTTGAGAAAGTATTCTTGAATGCTATGAGGAAGACCATAGGCGAGGTCATGAACTACGATAAAGACTTTGAAGAGGTTAAGAATGAGCTTAAGAAACTTATAAAATCCAATCGTATAGATGCGAGAGACGTTCAGCAGATATTGGATCAAATACCGTCTTACGTATTCGGGTCGCTTGTAACAGATATAGCGATAGGTGCTATATTTGAAGGAGCGTCAAAGGAGATGAAGATTCAGAAGATGATAGCAGATGTTTTCATTAAAGTATTTGAAGAAAAGGGTATTCAAATTCTCCTAAACCATTGTAACATAGAAACCGCTAGGAATATTCTTGGAGATGAAAAAGTTGAAGAAATAGCTGAGAAAATAACAACGGAAGACATATTTCAAACGGAAGAATATGAAAAATTCTGCAATAAAATTATCAAAGTCTTAGAAGAAGTAATTAAAACTAAATGAAAATTTAGCTGCTTGGCAATCACACTCTTATAAATATCCGAAGACTATAACAATCATACGTATAATATGTATGTAAAAGTTTGATAGACTTAAGCATGATTTATCGTTAATGATTGTTAACGGGATCAAAGTGTGGGAAGATTATCTTTAAGAGAAGCCCGTTATTTTACTGCTCTACACCCAGTTATCCATTTCCCAAATCCTCCTATAGAATAAACATCCCTCTCCCTTCTCCCCCGTTTCACGGTCGCTTACAATTATGCGGATCCGACTGTAATCTGAGTTTTTCAAGTTTGTGGGTATAGTCGTCTGGATTAGATACCCGTATATCGACCGATTTCCACCCGCTGCCTCCCTTACCTTATTTACTTCAAGAACCTCTACGGTTTGATCATCTATGAGGACTTCAATATCACCCTTAGTTAGGTTTGGTGCAATATCAATTATGCTGAAATTATAGCTTAAGTTTCGTAATTCATCCGGTGATAGTGGAAATCCTATGCCGAGGCGTTGCGAAAATTCTTTTGCCCTTTTGAGACTCATGGGTCGGAAGTATATCTGCATAGAAGGTAATCCGCCTTGAGGAATCCACGCATTTATCGCGTAAACCTCAAGACCGTTAATACGAGGATTGATTTCTAAGTCTTGATAAGCTGGGATATTCCATGCCCAATATTCAAGATTTTTTATAGCGTAATCCTTACATGCCCATAGGGCAATGTAGTTCCCCCTGCTAATGTCAAGACTGTATTTGCCATCTGCATCGGAAAACGTCTGGTAAATTGCTTTAAATTCTCTGCTTAAAACTACAATTTCCACCCTCTCCATCGGGTTGCCGTTGAAATCCGTCACCTTCCCATATATCTTGATCAAAAACAGTAGCCTCGGAATTTCCATACATCCTCTTGTTAATAAGACTTTCTAGACCTATGACTCTTAACAGACCTATAAGTTATTTTAGCCAGCATCTAAAGTCTACCTCCATCAGTTCGCATCGTCAGCTACTGTATCGATTATTATGGGCTTGTTGCATTCAAAAGGTGGGAAAATACTCAATCCGAATACTAACGCCGGGGGTGGGATTTGAACCCACGAGCCCCGTATGGAGCACAGGCTTAGCAGGCCTGCACCCTACCAGACTAGGTGACCCCGGCACGGGGAACCATATTCATTTCATTTGAGGTTTCTTTTTCATATATACTTTGAATGTATACAGCTTTTATATTTTACTGTTTGTACTTTCCACTAGTTTTGCTAAGGCGTCGATTATCTTCTCCTTCCTTTCATATTGTTGAGTTTCGAAGAGCTCTATTAGGCTGTTTATTAGTTGCCTGTATGGTTTGGAGTATTGGTTTAGGATCCATTCGAAGAAGCCGTGTACCAGTAATCTTCTAGCCTCTTCTGGGTCTTTAACGTATATGATTATGGTGTTGTCTTCGACTTCTTCGAGGAGCTGTCTGCCAGCTTTATGTTTAACCGTGCCTGGAAGCCATAAAACCTCGACCTCATAGCCCATGCCGACCTTCTGTTTAAGCCTCTCAAGCTCTTCTCTAAGCTCAGCCTCAACTTCTACGTTTCTGAAGCCGTTCTTTAAGACTTTAGGCTTAGAGATTGCTGTTTCTCTAACCTTCTCAGGAGACTTCATCCGGTTCATCAGACCCTCCTTAAAGTCCAGCTGACTGGGTTTCTGCCGTAGCCGCAGTCTAGGCACATGTTTAGATTTTTCATTGTTGAGCATTTGTACATGCGGTATTTGGGCGTCCCATCAGGCTTTCTTGAGCGTTTAAGGTAGTATCGCGTCTTCTTCTCGTTGAAGTCTGGAGCATGTTTGAAAAGCCCAACTATAGCGTCATCATTATAGCCTAGGTTTTGTAGGAACCATGCTAAGGCTAGACGCTCGCTATGAGATATCTCACGCTTCTCTCTAAGCTTACCCCATATCGCCTTAAGGCATGGTGGAGCCATATCCTCCAACAGCTGTACTGGATCCTCAGGCAGTCTTCGTCTCCCGGAGCGTTTTCCGAAGCGGCCGACTACAAGCTTTTTAGGTATGCTTATGGGCTCTAGGCTGATAAGCTCCTCTAGAGCGTTAACAGGGGCTGGTTTAACCGTCTCCACGGCCTGTTCCAACCGTAGCGGCTCTAAGCTCTGAGGATCCAACGGCAAACATAAGCCTCCCTGCTCATGCCTAGTATATGGTAGACGCATGAACCTGGCCGGGTCTGTAACGTTTGGATCCAATTCGCGGCCAAAGGTTAAACCAGCTATGTAGTAGTGGAAGGCCATCCTGTAGTGTAGGGCTGGAAGAGGCTTCTCCAGTAAAAGCCACAGCTGATAGCCTCGGTTGCCTGTGAAGTTTAACAGAGGTGTGCAGCCGTAGCGTTTAGCTAAGTGGTGGTAGAGCCTCAACGCTTCAGACCTAACGGTTGAAAGCAGCTGCTGGAACCGCTTTGGATCTTCAGCTCTAAGTTTCACACACTCCTCCTTCGGAAGCGGTATATCCAAGTCGTAAACTATCATGTCGAAGCATTTGGGCCAGCAGACCAGATTCATCTTCTCATCCGTTTCTAACGCGTAGTAGCAGACGCTTATCCACGCACGGCCCCGATCCTTAACCTTGTTATACCAGTCGAGGAACCCATCAAGCGTTAAAATCTTGTTGTAGTGGCTGGCTTTGCCCTCGCCTGGGATCCAGTAGTCGCGTCCCAGCCCATCATCTTCGGCTCTGAAGAGAAGCCTGCGCCAAAGCTCCAACCTATCTCTCTCCATGGTAGATCCCTCCCGGAGTATGCCAAGCCTTAACGTGGTTCTCCAAGTCGCTCTGCGTAGCGAAGTGGCAACCGCAATACTCGCATTTTTTAAATAATGAATTTTCTATCTGCGGCTTCCCTATAGGCTTAAGCTTTGGGGGATGCGGGTTCTTACGCAGACCGTTGAACTCCTTAGATAGGATGTGGATCCAATAGCCCTCCTCAACCATGAGGATCCTCTTAAGCTCCAAGAGCTTGTTAAAGCAGTCCTGGCATCTGTTGAATGCAACACCTTCCTCGTCCACAACCGTGTAGGTTGCTGGCTTCCCGCATATCAGGCAGGTGGAGCCGTCCTCGATCTTATGGAAGAGCCAGACAGCCTCTATATCCTTGTAATTAGGAGGAAACTTCGCTTGATTTACTGGCACTGCCCGTCACCTCCTCAATCTGAACCAGCCTTTTACAGATGGGTGCTTCTCAATCCACGGTTTTCTGCCGTTGCGGATCCACTCTTCGCTCGACAACACCTCTATGAGGTTGTAGAGGTTCCTGCCTCCGGCTTCATGGTAGGCTCTTGATATATCCTCTACGCTCCAGTAGCCTTGGATCCCGTGAGTGGCCTTCAATAGAGCCTGCAGGTTCTCCTCGCAGATTATAGGTCTGGTTTGAGCCTCCTCTTGCGGGGCAACTTCCTCTTTCTTCCCATGAGGGGATTCTTCAGGCGGTTTTTCTTCAGCTTTCGCGCACACCTCTTTGTCCTCCTTTATCTTTTCAAGTAGCTCCAGTATGTCCCTGTTGGTTTCATCGACTACGTTAAACTTGATAAGGCATTCGAGGCTGGGCTTAGGTGCTGGACATATGTTACCGCTGAGTGGACATATCGCACATTTTTTACCCAGCCCTTCTTCGATTCCAATTACTACACTTACTACATCTACTACATGGATTTTTTCCATACCCCCGCCTTTATATATCCATGTATATAAATCCCCACCTATGGATTTTTTCCATGTAGTAAGCGTAGTAAGTGTAGTAATCAGATTTTGAATAAGAGGAGTTAAAATTTTCTTATATTCTTCATCCTCAGTAAGCTTCTCCCATGCCTTAGCTCCCAGCAATAGTAGAGCTTGTTTGGCTCCGTAGCTTTTACATTTTACAGTAAAGTCGTTAATGTCTGTTAAATATGCCTTTTTCGGCTCTCCCCCAATCCTCATGGATTTCTGCTCGAATTTCATCCGCGATATTATTTGGCCGAGTCTCCTAACATGGTAGGACCTCTCTATTGAGGTTTTGGAGAAGCCCTCCCTCTCCAGCTCCTCTCTCAAAATCTTATGGACGTCTGAAGCCGTGAAGGCCAGATCCTTAAAAAATAGCTTCTCACTACCCTCTAGATTGGATTTTTCAACCGTGAAGAGCTTAGCTATTGTTGAAAGTATGAGCTTCTCATCATTATAAAGCTCTTCCTTACGCTTCTCCTTTTCTGCTCTGGCTAGGCTTAGAACGTTCTGGAAGTGTTCTTCACCCATGAGGTAAGCGGCTACCAGTATCGGCTCCCATATTTCCCTTTCACGCCACATAAACTCATCGAGATACTTCTTGACCCCCTCTCTAGCCTTCAACACTTCAGGTAGCCGTGTAAGCCTTGCCAGATACATCTCCTCCCTCACGTCCTTCAAGTCTTCAGGCTCCGGGTCCTGGTCAACCAAGTTCTTCAACATCTCCTCAACTTCTTTCCTCTTCTCAGGCTCCATGTTTTCTAAGGCCGCTGGATCCAGTCTTTCCATGACGATGGGTATGGAGCGTTGCAGCCCCCTCTCCTTAGGTAGGTTCTGTGCGTTGTAGACTGCTGCGTGGTAGATATTGAAGCCTCTAATTGTAAGCTCATCGGTTGAGGTTTTCTCAACTCTTGGAACTTCCACACCTCTCTTATAGCCTACGTCCACTATTGCTTCTACGCCCTCTATAAATTTCTCATCTATGCCGAGCGTTACCCCAAACGCTTCAATCATTCTAAATATGGCTGCTTCAGTTGGGTCGGTTACAACATATCCATGATATGCAGCGTTAACCATAGATAATGTGAGCCTAGTCTTGCCTGTTCCAAAGGCTCCGCTGATCGGTATTCTGGGGAAGGCGGGGTAGACCTCTTTGAAGAACGTTGCCTGCAACCATGCTGCACAGAGCGAGTAAAGCCTCCTGTCCCACCAGAACGCTATCCTCCTCTTTAGAGCCTCTATGTACGTTTCACCTATTTCCCTGAAGCTTTTTGAGGTCTCACCATTGAGGAACCTCACACCGGTCCTGTAGTCCATAAGAGTCTTCAGCATCCACTTCGGCATAGCACCCTTGCTTATCAAGACGGGTGTGTCCCAGACGTTCAGCGTGTCCTCGTCAACTGGCGACAGGATCCTCCGCTCTACAAGGTTGCCGTCCTTGTCGTAGACGGCTAGAAAGGTTATCGGCTCTATGGTGCGTATGGATGGGCCTGTGCCGGATGCCGATGTCTTTTCCATAAGGGCTAATGTTGTCTCGTAGATCGCGTAGCCTTTGTCTGTCTCCACGAAGCCCCCGTAAGCCGGAAGCGTCAGGCCGTCTGACGCTATGATCTTGCGGATCCAGCGTTCGCCCTGCAGAACCAGCTTAGGCACGGCCAGATCTATCTTGGCCAATATCTGCATAATCTCCTCCACAGCCTGCTGCTCCTTTAACCCTGCTCTTCGAGCCAGCTCTAGGAGCTTAAGCTCTAGAGTCTTGGGATCACTGAGGCTGACCTGCTCCGCAACCATGCCGTCATAGAGCAGCACGTGATCCTCGAAAACCTCTATTTTACCATTAAGGAAGGCGTATACGGCTAGAGGCTTCCTCTGCCCAGCTCCAGCCGTAGCCTCCACCAGCTTCATCTCAGCTTCAGCCGTCAAGTCGTTGAGCAGACCGTCTAGACCATGAACATCCCTAAACTCCTGCTTCAGCAGAAGTTTTAGAAACTTCGGCTTGAACGGCACCCCCTTAATTCTAAACTCACCCTTCTTGCCCACCATTCTTACCGGAAACCTTGCGGTTCTGCCGTCTATGGTGACCTCTAGGGTGCCGTCCTCCCCGTTGAACCAACAGTTAAGCTTATATCGACTTTCCATGCTATCCATTTTCGACCCTCCCCCAACCTTTTTCAAACCTCCCATGCAGGTTGAATGAAACATTGAACCCTAAGCCTTCAGCACCACAACCAAAGAAGCGTCTACAGTAAAGCCGCAACCACTGTATGCTTGGAGGCTTCAACAACAATTTTTTAAAGCAGATTACCGTCCGCTCTAGACCGCTTCCATGTAAAACCAGCCAACCCCCTTTGAAAATAGGAGAGAAAAAGAAGAACTCCTCTATAACAGCATTAACAGACTCTACCACCGAAAAACATTTAAATACCTCATGCAGATTTTCAACTAGGGGGCTGAGGAGGTAGCTAGGTGGTGGCGGTGGAGACTTGGATTTAATCATTCCTTCTCAGCCTCCCTATCACCTCCCTCTCACCATTCTCACCGCCTCTTAAACACCTTCCAGCCACTAGCCGCTGTCAGCTAGTGGTCTCTGGGTTTTTTAAATGGGTTTAAGTTGGAATAGACTCCAGCTCCAACTTCTTTAACGTGATTTTCCCCACCTTCTCATCAACCTCCATGATTACGTAGTCGTTCAAGTTCCAACCGAGCTTCTGGGCTATCTGCCACGGAATATTAATGTATAGCGTGGGTGTTTTCTTATCAGCTCTTCCTCCCGGTTTTCTTCCGACAATCCTGATTAACAGCTTTTCGGGCATCGTGACACTCGTGAAGTAGTTGTGATCGCGCCCCTTATAAACTTTTATACATGTCAACGAGTAATAAAGTGAGGAGTTGGAGCTTAGTTTTTACAACTTTTTGTTATTATAAAATGTGTTTACAAGCGTCTACAGTTATACTTATATAATGCTATTGCATTTATATAATGCTTGGAAATTAATACGGTTATTCACCGCTCTTCTAATTTAGTTGCATATTATATATTTATATTCGCGGGGTTTGTGTTAACAGCAGCAACAGCATTTTTCAGCTTTTTCTTCTAGGTTTTGGCGTGTATTTGCCTAGTTTATCTCTGTATTCGGGTATTTGAGCCAGTTTCTGGAGGCTGTATCGTATTTTGGATATTGTGGCTCCGAGCTCTAAGGCTATGCCTAATAGGCTGTAGCCTCTGCTTCTAAGCTCTAAGACTTTTAGGTCGAAGTCTGTAATGCTGTTTTTAATCTTCTTCAGCCTCTCCTCCCTATTCAGCCTCTCTCTAAACTCTAGCGTCTTATGCTTCTTCTCTTCTTCTGTAAGCTTTGGAAGCTCGAGGTTTAGCGTAGACTTTAAAATGAGGTTTGCCAATTCCTCGGCAAGCATATCCTTCGCGTTAACCTGAAGCTCAACGCCTTCTCTCGCCAATAGGGCCGTTAGCATAAAGCTCTCCCTCCGACCGTAAACGTAGTATATGGTAAACCTGTCCAAGCCCTCCTCTACGTGAAGCACCACATCGCCCGGCCTATTTTGCTCCGACGCCTCCTCCCCAGCCTTCTCAAGCAGCCTATTAAAGACTTCAATAGGCTTATCAACCTTCAACAGCCACACATCCACTTCATCATCCGCAGTACGCAAGCGATATTCAACACTCAACGCAAAAGCCTCCACCATAAAATCCAAAAAAAATAAACCAAGCTTAAATAGGTTTCCCCACATACACCATTATAGCGGATGGTACGCGGAAAAATTGCTTCAACAAACCAAGGAACCTCCAACAGTGCTGGGGTCTGAAGATTTGAGGTTTACGCTTTTTTTGGCGTATAGGCGTAAAGCTTTTAAACCTTCTCATGGAAACATAATAAATAATGTTTATGTTTGTTGGGGAGTCTTTTGAGGGTTTGAAGCCTGTAACGTATCTTGAGCTTGATTATTGGTTTAGGGTTGGTTTGCGTAACGGCTGTTTCCACAGGCTTAAGAGGGAGCAGAAGGGTTTGTTGAGGGCTTGTCTAATGTTTACTAGGCGTGTTGGAGCAATATTCAGCCAATTCGTAGTATCCCAGCTTAGAGGCATAATCGAGCTTCTCAAGCCTGTTTGGAAGAAGGCTTTGGAGGCTGGACGGAAGAGGGCTGAGGAGATGCTTAAATATTTTAAGCGTAGCGGAGTCTTTAAATGGGCTCCCCAGGTTAGGCTCTGGCTTAGAGATGAATCTTACATACTTTACCTAGGCTTTATGCGTCTAAACGAGCCGTCAAGATACTACTACGAGGCTTAAAATAGGGGGTGATCGTTGTGAGTAGGGATCAGACTGTTGGAGTCCTATTATGTCTTGGGAGTGTTCTAGGCATATTGGCTTATGGCTGGCTTGTGTTTGCGTCTGAGTGGGCTATGCTTACGCTTCAGCTGACCGGCTTCATAGCCGTTGGAGTCGTGCTGGGCATACTGGCATGGATAGGGTATACGCTTGCAACTACACCTCCTCCAAAGCCTATAGAAGCTGAGACGTCTGAAGCTGAGGTTAAGGAAGAGCTTAAGAGGGAAGAGTCTAAGCCTGAAGAGAGGAGTAGTTAGTTGGCTGGCGGAGACGCGTTTATAGTTTGTAGGACGCCTTTAAGGTTGACGCTTGGCGGTGGAGGCACCGATCTTCCGTCTTACTATTCGAGATTTGGAGGATTCGTCGTCACGTCAAGCCTCGATAAGTACATATACGTGGTTGTTAAGCGTAGGTTTGAGGAGGAGGTTAGGGTCAGCTACTCCGTCACGGAGATCGTTAACGATGTAAATGATATTAGGCATCCCGTTGTACGTGAGGCTTTGAAGCTTTTAGGGATAGATAAGCATTTGGAGATAATATCCATAGCTGATGTGCCATCTAGAGCTGGCTTAGGCTCATCTGGAAGCTTCACCGTGGGCCTCCTACACGCTCTGCATGCGTTTAAAGGTGAGAACCCCTCAAGGTATGAGCTTGCTGAGGAGGCCTGCCACTTAGAGATGGATATTCTCAGGGAGCCTTGTGGTAAGCAGGACCAGTATATTGCTACTTTTGGAGGGTTTAAGTGCCTCAACATCGATAGGGATGGTAGGGTTGAGGTTGAAGACCTGAAGATTTCTGAAGAATGTCGTAGAGAGCTTGAAAGCAACCTCCTGTTCTTCTACACGGGTATTCTGCGAGATTCTTCCGAGGTTTTGAGGGAGCAGAAGGAGCGTATTGAAAGTAGCGGTGATGTTTTAGAGGCTATGCATAAGATCAAAGAGATTGGGTTTAAAGTTAAGAAGGCTCTTGAGGAAGGCGACCTCGAGGAGTGGGCTAGGCTTCAACATGAGCATTGGATGGCTAAGCGTGGAACTGCGAAGTCTATGACCACTAGCATCATAGATAAGTGGTATATGCTCGGTATTGAGAACGGCGCTTTAGGTGGAAAGCTTATGGGTGCTGGCGGCGGAGGCTTCCTAATGTTCTACGTTGAGAATAATAAGAATAGGGTTAGGAAGGTTATGGCTGGGGAGGGGCTTAGAGAGGTTAGGTTCGGTTTCTCCATGGATGGCTCTAAAATAATGATAAACATGTGAGGGCATGGGTAACATAAGCTTCATTGAAAAGTTCCTACGGGATATAGGGGAGATCTCGGAGAAAATTTCGAGGGAGGATATAGATAGTGTCATAAGGGTTCTCTACGACGCGTGGAAGGATGGTAGGCAGGTCTTCATAGCTGGAAACGGTGGTTCAGCGTCAACTGCGACGCATTTCGCAAGCGACTTAGCTAAGTTCACGTCTGTCGATGGTAAGCCTAGGTTTAAAGCATATTCTCTAGTCGATAATGCTCCTCTAGTAACGGCTATAACGAACGACTTAGGATGGTCTGAGGTCTACATTGAACAGCTGAGAAACTTGATGAAGCCTGGAGACGTTTTCGTGGCTATAAGTGTTCACGGAGGCTCTGGAGCGGATAGGGCTGGGGTTTGGAGTCAAAACCTCTTGAAGGCTGCAAAGTATGTTAAGGATAATGGTGGGAAGGTTTTAAGCCTCGTAGGCTTCGACGGTGGGGTTTTAAGACAGATTTCAGACGCTTCGATACTTGTGCCTATAAACTCTACACCTCACGTTGAAGGCTTCCACTTGGTGCTTACGCACTTGATCTGCGCTAGGCTCCGCGAACTGATAGCCGGGTCTTAAGCTTAAGCGGTTGAGATGAGTAGGGCCGTTTTTCTCGATAGGGATGGGGTTATAAACGAGCTCGTATACTTCCCTGAGCTGGGTATAGTGGATTCTCCTTTAAACCCAGACCAGTTTAGGCTTATACCTGGGGCTGCTAAAGCCATAAGGAGGTTTAACGAGCTCAGTTTAAAGGTCATAGTTGTTTCAAACCAGCCTGCTATAGCGAAGGGTAAGATGACTATGAAACTGTTTGAGGAGATAAGGGCTAAGATGATCGGTATGCTTAGGGATGAGGGGGCTCGCATAGACGGAGAATACTACTGCTTCCACCACCCGGAGGCCAAGCTCCCGGAGTATAGGGTTTCCTGTGATTGTAGGAAGCCTAAGCCCGGGCTACTCCTAACGGCTGCTAGAGACTTCAAGCTAAACCTTAGAGAGTGTTACATGGTTGGAGACGGGCTTACAGACGTAATGGCTGGTAGGTCTGCAGGCTGTAAGACGATACTCATAGGGAGCCTTAAATGTGACGTGTGCAAGCTTATGGATGTTATGGGCGTTAAGCCCGATTACATAGTTCCAAGCCTAAATCATGCGTCTGAAATTATTGAAAGGGAGGTGAAGTGGATTGGTTGAAATATTCCTAGACACGGCTAGCGTTGAGGAGATAAAAGCCATCCTCCCATGGGGGATTGCAAGCGGTGTGACCACCAATCAGAAGATATTCCTGACGACTAGCAAAGGCGTAGACTTCAAGCAGAGGGTTTTAGAGATACTCTCGCTCATAGATGGCCCTCTGAGCGTTGAGCTTACGAAGACCGATAGAAGCGACGACGAGCTCATTGAGGAGGCTAAGGAGTATGCGAGTTTAAGCCCACACATAGTGATAAAGGTTCCGATGTGGGGTGACGGTAGGGGTTTGAGGATCATAAACAGGTTGAGCAGGCTGGGTATAAAGACGAATGCGACGTGCCTCATAACGACAAACCAGGTTCTCCTAGCATGTAAGGCCGGGGCTACATATGCGAGCATATTCTTCAACCGCGTCAAGGACTCGGGTGGAGACCCTGTTCAGGTTATAAGTGAGTCTAGACGCATCATAGACATGGGAGGTTTTAAGACGAAGATAATAGCCGGTAGTATAAGGAAGCCTGAAGACGTTTACCAGGCCGCCCTAGCAGGGGCACATATAGTGACGATAACTTATAAGGTGCTTATGCAGATGCCATACCATTGGAAGACCGAGGAGACGATAAAGGAGTTCGACGAAGCCTGGAGGGAGTATCTGAAGTCTGTGAAGGGCAGTTCATGATGGCTGTTATCCTCGCAGGTGGATATGGTAGAAGGCTGTGGCCTATAACGCGTGATATAGCTAAGCCTCTTCTACCTGTAGCCAGTAAACCCGTTATAGACTACTTGATGGAGAAGCTTCTACCTTTAAAGGGCGATTTGAATAGGGTTATGGTGCTTACGAATTCTAGGTTTAAGGGGCAGTTTGAAGATTGGGCTGTGAGATGGGCTGGGCTGAACTTGGAGGTTGTCTCAGACGGCTCTACATGCGAGTATGAGAAGCCTGGAGCCGTAGGGGCATTGGCTAAAATATCGCATATGATCGACGAAGACTTCCTCGTGGTAGCTGGAGACTGCATATATGAGGACGGCTTAGCGGGGTTCGTAGAGTTTTTCAAGTCTAAAAGGCTTACAACGGTTGGAGTTTACCGTGCCGAGCACGTAAGTCAGATAAAGCGCGGCTCAACCGTTCTACTGGATCGGGATAACCGTATAGTTGCGTTTGTGGAGAAGCCTGAAGCCCCCCTGAGCGGGCTTGTCGGAGCCGTTGTATACGCATTCCCATTGAAAATTAAGGATAGGATCATGGAGTATGTGGGGTTGGGCTTGCCTAGGGATGAGCCCGGTAGGCTTATAGAGTGGCTTCACAAGGTTGAGCCCGTCTACGGTTATATGCTTAAGGGCTCCGTGTGGGATATAGGTACACCCGAGTCTTATAGGGAGGCTGAAAGGTACGTTGGGAGGCTGATTGGGTAGTTGGCTAGATGCCTTATAACCGGCTGTGAAGGCTTTATCGGAAGCCACCTTGCAGACCTACTTGTCGCTATGGGGCATGAGGTCTACGGCATGGTCTACGGGGATACTGGGAACATAGATCATTTGAAGGATAGTATAGTCATAATGAGGTGCGATATAAACGATGCCGAGAAAATTAACGAAGTCCTCAGAAGGTCTAAGCCGGACTACATATTCCATTTGGCTGCGCAGAGCTTCGTCATGACCTCATGGGAGGACCCATATTTAACCTTGAAGACGAACATCCTTGGGACTTTGAACCTCCTCGAAGCCGTTAGGATGATGGGGCTTAACCCTCTGATAGAGGTTGTCGGTTCGAGCTCGGTCTACGGCCCCAGAACAGTGGAGGAGTTGCCCTTGAAGGAGGATGCGGATTTCAGGCCGACCAGCTTCTACGCTGTCAGTAAGGTTGGTGAGGAGATGCTCGGCTACCTGTACGCTAAGGTTTACGGTATGAGGGTTATAAGGGTGAGGCCTTTCAACATGACCGGCCCTAGGAAGACTGGAGACGCATGCTCAGACTTCACGAAGGGCCTCGTCGAAATAGAGAAGGGTTTGAAGAAGGTTCTTGAAGTCGGCAATCTGGAAACCGTCAGGGACTTCACAGACGGTAGGGATGCCGTGAAGGCACTGTGGCTTCTCGCAGAGAAAGGTATTCCAGGCGAAGTCTACAGCCTATGCTCAGGTAAGGGGTACAAGATGAGGGATATCCTGAACACGGCAATATCCCTCTCTGGTTTGAAGAACGTTGAGGTTAGGCAGGTTCCATGGAAGATGAGACCGTATGACGACCCAGTATATATAGGTGATAACTCAAAGTTGCGCAAACTCGGTTGGGAGCCTAAGATCCCCATGGAAAAAACTTTATCTGATATGCTGGACTACTGGAGGAGTAAACTCCAAGGTAATGCACCTAAACTGTGAGGATGAAGGATTTAAGCGAAATATCAGATGAAAGCTTGACGTAAGCAGGTTTTCTGGTGAAACTGAAAGCTTATGGTATATCCTAAGCCTCCTTACCCTAAAATTTCGGTAGTAATATGTACCCTTAACGAAGCGGAAGAATGTCATAGATGAAACAAAATAAAACCGCTGAGATCACTTTAAGTGAAAAAATCTATAATTATGATGATGTTAATAAAGAATTTAAAAGTTATGTGAATGTCAGAAAACCTTATCTTGATTTACTTGGTATTTCGAGCTTAAAAGGAATGCTCATACTTGATGCAGGATGCGGAACGGGGATGGATGGAGTAATTCTTTCCATGTTAGGAAACAAAGTAGTAGGAGTAGATATTTCCTCAAAAGCAATGAAGCTGGCTATGAAAAGAGCCAAAAAAGAAGGCGCAGATTTACAGCCTATAATTGGAGATCTGGAAAGCTTACCATTTAGAAATGAAAGCTTCGACGCTTGCTTCGTCGGGTGGACATTACATCACTTTCCAGAAATCCAGTATGTTATTCAAGAATTTGCCAGAGTTTTAAAGCCTAATGGAAGAATTTATATTATTGAGCCTAACGGTTCCTCATTGCCAGTAAAGATGAGTAAAATCTTTGAACGGATCTTTCGAAGATTAATAATTAAATCATATGTTGATACACCGAATGAAACCCTTCACACCTATATCTATTATCTTAAAAGCCTTAAAAAGTGCGGGTTTTCAGATGTTAAAGTTAACTCTTGTTATTTTGGAGGAGTGCCGCCTTTACCGAAACCATCAAATAAAATTTTCAGTCGGCTTCAATTTGGAATATTTTACTTGCTCCTTTACATTCGTCGAATTACTTATCTTTTCTTAGTTAAGATTACTTCCCGTCCCTTGAATGGTGTTGATTTACTAATTACTGCCATATTACGTAAGCCCAGATCCCTACTATATGAGGCGCTTCAAGAATCTGGATATGTACCCTAAGCCTCCCTACCCTAAGATTTCAGTAGTAATATGTACACTTAACGAGGCGAAGAATCTTCCCTACGTGTTGCCTTATATCCCAGATTGGGTTGACGAAGTTATACTTGTCGATGGTCACTCAACCGATGGGACGGTCGAAGTTGCGAAGAAGCTCAGACCCGACGTAAAGGTCTTCTATCAGCCTAGGAAGGGTAAGGGTGAGGCTTTGAAGTACGGTGTTAAAAAAGCTAGAGGGGATATCATAGTTACTTTAGATGGCGACGGAACTTGCGACTCGGCTGAAATGTACAAGTTTGTTGAGGCTATTTTAATGGGTAATGACTTTGCCAAGGGGACACGCTTTATGAATGGAGAGCCTCTTAATATGCCTGCCCACCGTAGGTTAGGGAACAAGATCCTCGCTTTAGTTGCCAACCTATTGTACCATAGTAGATATACAGATATCTGTTCAGGCTATTACGCTTTTAAAAGGGAAATTTTCCAAAAGATCAACTTAATTAGTGACGGCTTTGAAATGGAGCAGGAACTTTTCGTCAAGATAGCAAAGATGAGGCTTAAAGTAGCAGAGGTTCCACATCTCTACAAAAAGAGGATGTACGGCATCAGCAAGACGAAAGACCTAACACAAGGGATAAAAGACCTACTCTGGATAATTTCCTTTCGCTTCCGCTCCTAAGCCATGAAGACCCTCCAAAGTGATATTTGAGATTGAAAATCATGATAGCGGAGAAATATCCTGCGAAAGCAAGGCTCCAAGCTGGAGACAAAGGTTTAAAGCAATAAAAACTATTGTAAGGAAGAGGCTCCGTGACTAATAAATCTCTTTTATCCATCATTATTACTTCTTACACTGTCAATAGACTAAAGGACATTTTTGAGCTTCTAGATAGCATAAAGAATCAAACGTACTCTAATATTGAGATAATATTTGTTGCCGAGCGCTCAAGGGAGCTGTATGAAAGGGTTAAAGATTATGCTGAAAAGAATGGCGTATCTAATATAAAAATGGTTTTTTATCCTACTGAGCTCGGAATTTCTGAAGCTAGAAATACGGGCGTGAGGCATGCGAGGGGGGATATCATAGCCTTTATAGATGATGATGCCGTTCCATCTACTACGTGGGCTGAAGAGATTGCCAAAACATTCGTTGAACATAGTGATGTAATAGGCGTTTCTGGTCCTGTTCTTCCATTGTTTGAAGATCCATCCCTAAAATGGTTTCCCGAAGAGTTTTATTGGATGATCGGCTGTACTGCTTGGAAGGGCCTAAAGGAAAAAGCCGACTTGGAGTATGCTTGGGGGGTTAATATGGCTTTTAGAAAGGAGGCGTTTAATTTCTCCTTTTTTAAGGATAGATATACTAAGGGCGCACATGAAGAGGGTAAGATTGGGCCAGTTGGTGATGATCGGGAATTCTCCTTTACCGTAAAGATGAAAACTGGGAAGCGCATTCTTTATAACCCTAATGTTAAAGTTCTGCACAAGGTAAGTGGTTATAAGTTAACATCAAAATTTATCCGCCGTTATGCTTTCTGGCAAGGGTACAGTGATGCTATGTTTAAACATGTGCTGAGGGCAACAGGCGAAAGGCTTCGATCCGAATATGAGGTAGTCCATCGAATAATATTTAATTTACTTCCATTAATAATAAGTGAACTTTTTTCTGATCGTCAAACCGCATTTAAAAAACTTGGAGTACTAGTGGAAACACTAGTCTATTTCTCAATAGGTTACATATCTTATTTAATACCAGGGTTGACTCATATTACCAAAAATTTGGTTTAAAATAAATCTAACTTAAAACTCAGGGTTATTGAGTTTGTCTGGAAAGCAAAATAAGCTTTTTGAGGTTTACGTAGCTAAGAAGTGCTTACTTGTAGCGAATCCAAGAGATTTTGATATACAAGATGATTTCCCTACGAGAAGCTTACAGAGGTTAGAAATGTTTGGGAGGCAACTTCTCTTTTAGGAAAGAAGCGTTCGAATTATGCGGTTACTTTAATACCGATTATGGCTTTCCCAAAGGAACATATGAAGGGTCTCTTGGAGAGGATAACGAGTTCTCGATGAGAGTGAGGAGTATGACGAAAAGACGTATCGTTTACAATCCAAGTATTAGAGTTCATCATAAGGTTCATAGTTACAGATTACGGTGGTCATTTACTGTAAGAAGGGCTTTTAATATGGGTCGTTCAAGACGTATGTTGAAGAAGTACTATGGCAAGAGGAGCTTAAGTGAGAATACACTTTCTACAAAGTTTCTTTTGTTGAAAAAGATTTTTTTGAAGCTGTTTACTTCTTCAGTTTTCTACTTAGGAGTTGGAAAGTTTATGAGAGTTCTGCTAGTCCTCTCATTCGTCATGTTCGGATATCTATTTCCATTTTTAGCTAGGGATAAAATGTGAAGATGTTGTTTAGGTATGTGCAAAATGAGGTGTTGGGAAGGGATTGAAGATTGTTTTTTGGACGGGAATGCTATAGGTTTCCAGAAATTTTGTTACAAATGTTAGGTGAAAGTAGCGTCTCATCGAAAGTGATTTCAAGTTGCTACTGGTCCTTGGTTCCAGCTTACATTCGCTTCTTTGGTCTACCTGATGTGGGTTTTCAACTTAGATCTTTATATTTTAGGAGGTTCGTTAAGCAATTTCGATTTAACACTGTCTTGGATGCTGGATGTGGTTTGGGTCTCTATTCTTTTTATTTGGCTAAAAAATTTCCTCAAGCAGTGATAGAATCTTGCGATATCGACTCCAAATTGATAAAAACTGGCATTCTTATTCTTAGGGAGCTGAATTTGAATAACGTTAAATTTTTCGAGTTAGACATAACATCACTATGTGAGATAAACAAATACGATTTAATCATTTGCATAGATGTATTAGAGCATATAAAAGATGACCAACGCGTAATCAGAAACTTTTATAGAGCATTAAAAGTTGGAGGTATTTTATATTTGACTACACCTCATAAAAGACATGTAAAAAGGGTATTATTCTCTAAAAGGGTTGAGAAAGGACATGTAAGAGGCGGATATACTGAATCTGAGATTATTAACCTTTTAGAGAATAACGGGTTTAAAATTAAGAAACTTAAAAATATTTTTGGGAGATTTGGAACAGGTTGTACCGAGCTTTACTTATCCATGCTTTTTATCTCCCCTCTTTTGGCAGCAATTTGTTTTCCTCTATTATCAATGTTCTCGTCCTTTGATATGGTGGCTAAGAATAGAGAAGGAAATGGCTTGTTAGTTATCGCTGAAAAACCATAAACTCTTGTAGAATGTCAAAAATGCATAAGCTTAAAAGTATAGAGCAATTGAGAGGATTGAATGAAACATCATTGAGGTATTTTTCATCAATATCTGTTACAATATTCGCCATCGCTCTATGGATATATAGCATCCTTAATGCTAAACTTATCATAGGGTTCTACGGTTTTATTCATAGCTTACCAGTATTTTTCTTCATTTCTCTCATCCTACTTACTTTTGCCTCCGCTCTTCTTTGGAATTTAGATAAAAACTGTGAAAACATTCTCTTTTTACAATTGTGTTTGCTTATTAGCGAATTATGGTTAACCCCTATACTTTTGGGTGCTTCTCATCCTGGTCGCTTATGGACATATCACCTATTAAGTTCGTTTGTAGATTCAATACTCAGTCATGGATTTATAAAACCTGAAACTTTATGGTACCATAATTGGCCTGGAAGTTGGATTTTTTATGCCATTATATATTTGATTTTGGGATTAAATTTTCCATCCCATGAACTCATTTTGATATATCCCTTCCTTTTTCAATTTGCTATTATGCTACCCCTTTACTCGCTTCTGAGGAATATAATAGAAGAGCCAAATTCTCGTTGGATAGCCATGTGGTTAATTTATTTGGCTAATTGGATAGGGCAAGATAATATTTTAGCGCAGAGTTTTGCATATCTTTTATTTCTCATGATAATTCTAAGTTTAACTATTTTGAGGAAATATGAATTTAAAAGAACCTCACAAAGTTTTCTTACAATACTTCTTTTTGCCACTCTAGTAATTTCACATTTACTCACTTCTATTGTAACATACTTTATTTTTCTAGTACTTTACATCATGAAGAAACTCAGAAGGCACACATTGGTTACTATTAGCGTAATCATAATTGCTTGGACAATTTATGGATCATACTACCAATTTAATTTACATTTTCCAGCTTTTCTTGAAAAAGCCTTCAAAATTGACATCATTTTCGAGAAAATGATTTTCAAAAGAATAACTGAAACCAGTGCTCCTCATAGTGCTGTAAATATCATAAGATCTTTTACAGCCCTTTTATTTGTTATTATAAGTTTATTAGGGTTCCTTAAAGAAGTTACTGCTAGAAAGAAATGGCCAATAAATAAAAACGATATGTTTGTAATATGGATGCTAGAAGGGATTTTTATAACACTAGTTCTAGTGGGTCCTAGTTATGGTTTCGAGACCCCACAAAGAATATACATTTTCTCATTAATTCCAATAGGATTCTTCGGAAAAAAACTCCTTAACTCTAAAGCGACACGCATTGTTATGCTTATTTTCCTAATAATAGCTTTACCACTGCACGTTATATCCCATTATGGGAATCAAATAATAGACTACGCTTCACCAGGGTATTTAGCAGGTAGTTTCTTTTTTTCCGAAAAAAGTCACGGAGGAAGTGTGCTTGCAAGCTATGGTAGTATCATCCCCTTTTCCTTCTCTTTCTATGAAAGACATGATTATTTTCTTTTAGATAACTTATACGAAGAAGAGAGAGTGGAAGGAAAAAAGAATCTTTCTATTTCTGAATTCCTAAAAGTAAAAAATCAAATAAATCCCTTATATGTTTGTATAAGCGATTACGATAAAAAATTTTATTATTATGAATATAATGATACTACATTTGCGGAAAAATCAGATGATTTCTTGCAAAAATCGAAAAGTTTCAACTTCATATATAATAATGGAATTACGCATCTATACTTCTATTAAAATGGGGCGGAAAAATCAAATGTCAAAGAGTTAAAAAAACTTCTTTGCTTCTCTGCTTTTATTGCGTTAGCAGGAATTAAATATATTGATTATTGTATTGGTTGGTAACTTCTATGAGTACTGTAGCTGTGGTTAGATGCTTCTCCTATAATGACGCAGAGAGGAACGTAAACCGTTTAATGGAACTTATCGGTGTCAACAAAGTAGAAGCTGAGCGGGTAGTAATAAAGATAAACCTCTGCGGTCTTAGAACCCCGGAGACTGGTGCAATCACTCACCCACTTTTCCTAGACGCCCTCTTAAAATGTTTACGGACAATGTTTGGAGAGAAAATGGAAATAGTGGTCGTTGAAAGCGATGCGACAACATCGTTGCCAAGTCTATTCATAAAATGGCTAAGATTTCAAGAAGTTTTAGATAGATGGAACACCAAATTCGTAAACCTCAGTAGGGCCCGTGGTAGCGTCAAAATTAAAGAGGGAATCTTAAAAGGCCAGAGGATCCCAGACGTATTTAACGGTAGTTACTTCATATCACTAGCGAAACTCAAAACCCACATAGCAACAAAAATAACCTGCGTTCTGAAAAATCAGTTCGGTTGCATCCCGTACCCGCGGAAAATAAGATACCACAAATCCTTAGATGAGGCTATCGTGGAAGCAAATAAACACTTTAAACCTAACCTCTCAATTGTTGACGGAATAATAGCGCTTACAGGGACTCAAGGCCCCTCATACGGAGTCCCAGTCCGTGCGGGAGTAATACTAGCTTCAAAAGATCCGGTGGCTTGCGATAGCCTATGTGCCAAATTATTGGGATTCTCCCCGCACTCAGTAAGACACATCAAACTTTCAGAAAAAGCAGGTATTGGAACAAGTAAATATAAAGTCGTAGGAGACCCTGTAAACTTTAAAATCAACTCTCATTGGGGCTTCCTAGAAAGCCACGCCATGAACATAGGAATGAAGTTATTAAATAGGGCGAGGAGAAAGGTCAGCCAATGGTAAACCCTGTACGCATAGGCATAATCGGATTAGGCTATATAGCTACAAATGCGCACATCCCAGCCATCAAAAAGGTAGAAGAGGCTGAACTCGTTGCCGTTGCCGACATTGACACGAAAAAGCTTCGCTCAGCTGAGAGGAAACTCGGTAAATCGATAAAATTCTTTACAGATTATCGTGAGATGCTTGAACAACCCGACCTTGATATGGTTACGATATGCCTTCCCTCACATTTGCATGGTGAGGCAACAATACAAGCCCTGGAAGCAAATAAGCACGTTCTGGTAGAGAAGCCGCTAGCAACCAGCTTAGAGGAAGCCCTTGAGATAGTGAAGCTAAGCAAGAAATTCAAACGCAAAGTTTGTGTGGTTCAAAACTATAGATATTTCCCAGCGGTGATGGAGGCAAGGAAGAAGATCCTCGAGGGATTAATTGGAAATATATTAAGCATTAACACAATAGCATATATCCAGCCTCCCACGGTTTCAGCGTCAAAGGCGTGGATTTATGGTCCTTGGGGAATCCTAGATGACTATGGCCCACACCCAATAGATATGACAAACTTGTTCGCATCAACCGCACCATTAACAGTTTACTGCATTCGAGGCTCTCTTAGAAAGGCTACATCTCTGACTGACGCTCGGTTAATGATCACCTATGAGGATGAGACCGTAGCTACGATTGGACTTTCATGGCTTACTGGTATAACAAAGTTCGAACTAACAATAACTGGAACCGCTGGGGAGATAATACTAAATGTAAATCTGAACCAGCTCATTGAACACCATGGTGCAATCACCCCCTATCATCAAATCAAAGATTTCTTAAATTTAACTAAAAGAAACCTAAAGAACATTTTAAATGGCACAATTTTTAAGGGAAGCTTAATCTATCATGTCCGGCTTCTACGCGAATTCATTAAAAGCATATCTCAAAACACGGAGCCACCAATTACGTTAACCGAATCCTTAAGAAACGTTGCCATATCTGAGGCAGCAAAGATCAGCTTAAACGAAGGTAAGGTCGTAAACCTTAAAGAATTGCTGAAGAGCGATTATTCACTCTTGGGAAAGAGCCACTAAGGAAACCCTCAAGGTTTATGAAGAACTATATGGAAAGAAAAGCTGGTGCGTGGCATCAAGTACGAGAAGGTAGTCTTTGAAGGATTAAACGGGGAGGAATATGAAACCAAGCATATTTCTCAACAAGCTTAAGCAAGCTATGATTCTTCTAGGTGTAGATCTACTGTTAGTGGCAATTTTGTCAGTAGTATTAATTTTGGCTATAATTTTTCTCCCAAACTCTTCTATTCGAGTCATAATAGGAGTTCCATTTGTTTTATTCTTCAGCGGATATACATTAACATGTGTACTATTTCCTAGGAAGAGGGATTTGGATGGTGTTGAAAGGTTAGCTTTGAGCATAGGTTTAAGCCTGGCGGTTGTACCCCTAATAGGCTTAGCGTTAAACTACACGCCTTTCGGAATAAGGCTTTACCCGATATTGTTTTCACTCTTCCTATTCTCCCTTTCCATGTCCATCTTATCAGCTTACAGAAGGAGAAAGTTGCCAGCAGAGGAGAGGTTTGCTCCGCATCTCTCCTTTAAAATGCCTAGATTTGAGTGGAGGTTAATAAGTAGGGTGGATAAACTCCTATCGGTTGGGCTTATAGCAAGTATATTAGCCGCCGGGGTTACGGTCGTTTATGTTGCAACCACGCCTAAAGTTGGTGAGAGGTTCACGGAGTTCTACGTACTTGGACCAGAAGGGAAGGCTGAAAACTACCCCACGAACCTGACGCTTGGTGAAAGCGGAACGGTCATACTGGGCGTTGTAAACCACGAGTATGAGGATGTAACCTATAGGATACTTGTTAGGCTTGATAACGAGACTATAGCTACTATAGAGGGGATTAGACTTGCACATGGGGAGAAGTGGGAACAAAGCTTCACTTTCACGCCTCAGAAGACTGGTGAAAATATGAAGCTTGAATTCCTCCTCTACAGAGAAGGCTTGGAGGAACCTTACAGAACTCTACACCTATGGATAACCGTTAGACCTCGTGAGCAGGCATGAAGAGCGAGTTGAAGGTTTTCACCCTATACCTAATCCTCATAGCCTCCGCCGAGGCTGTGACTTGCTTCATCGACCCAAGCTACGGCCTCCTCACCCACTCAGCTATCCTCGTATCCCTTCTGACGCTTTCGGCTTTATGGCATGAGTCTAACCCAGCTTCAAACCTCTACCTAAGCCTATCCCTAGCCCCCCTTATCAGAATCCTAAGCCTATCCCTACCTTTAACCCACTTCCCACGTTATGCATGGTACTCGGTTGCAAGCATCCCAGTGTTTGCTGCAACACTGGTGGCGATGAGGGTTCAAGGCATTAGACTAACAGATGTTGGAGTAGCGTTTAAGAAACCCCTAGCCCAAGCTGGAATAGCCTTAACAGGCATACCCTTCGGAGCTATAGAATACCTCATTCTGAAACCTGAGCCTTTAGCCTCAGGCTTAACGTTCAGAGAGCTCATCCTACTAGCCGTAGCCCTAGTATTCTCAACGGGCTTCGTCGAAGAGCTCGTCTTCAGAGGAGTCCTTCAGAAAACCGCCGTGGAGGCTTTAGGGGAGAAGGCTGGGATACTAGGCATAACAGCCGTTTTCGCAACTCTACACATAGGATGGCTTAACCCGCTCGACGTACTCTTCGTCTTCTCAATCGGGCTGTTCTTCGCATTTTTAACGCTTGAAACCGGAAGCATAGTAGGCGTAAGCCTATCCCACGGGATAACGAACGTCATACTGTTCCTACTGATGCCTGCTAGGTGAAAAAGCTTATAAGGAAGACACGCACAAAAAGTGTTTGAAGCTTATGATTTCAACCGTTACAACAACAGTGACCACCGTCGCGACGATAGCCATGGGTGCCACACTAGGAGCCCTAGCCACACTACTACTCATACTCCTACTCTCAGCAAAAGAAGTCTCCACAGCAGACACGAGACGCACACTCACGGTTCTAGGGAGAAGCCTAGACGTAAGCATAATCCCACTACTAATAGTCTTCACGCTAATCGTAGCGTTTAAAGTACTGGAAGTACTCTACTAGACCATACGCTTCCAGGCTCCATTCTATAAGGTTTAGAAGTTCTTCCCGTCGATTCTGCTATTAAACGCATCCTAAACGACGCGCTGACACTTTAAAGCATGTAAAGTCTTAAATAGTGATAGGTTGCAATTTATGGTTGATGTTCACGTCTAGATGTTTTAGGAAAAGCTTCTCAACGCTACTATTATTCCTACTGGCTTCTTCAACGTCGCTATCTGCTGTCGAGATGTTTCAGCCTAGGTTTTCCACAGTCTTGTCTGAGCCTAAGCCTTCAACCATATTCCCCGTGAACGTGACGATAACGTATGAAGGCGTTGTCGAAAAGATAATGTTTGCAGACCACTCGGAGAATTTGGAGGAGGGCAACTGGATAGCCCTGTCGGGAGGATCAACGGTCGCGCTTCCACCCACGACGCTAGTCTACAAGGGCGTCTCATCAGCCACATACGTCAGAGACAACAGGACGATTAAAATAGATTCTACGTTCGACAGTAGGGAGCTGAAATACCCTATGACAAGCCACCAAGTCTACTACCCAGGCGACACCGTTAAAGCAACCTTCTACGGCTCAGCCAGTCTAGCGGGTTGGAAGGTGGATATGAGGCTTATAAAGACATCCCCGTTGGAGGCTAGGGACGTTTTAAGAGATGCCTTCGAAGGAGACATATCACCCCTCAGAAGCCTCATAAGCAAACCAGTCTGGGAGATGAAAAACGTCGAGCTGGACTCTAAGGGAGATGCAACCGTATCCTTCAAATTGGATGAGCCTGGAGACTACGCTCTACTAGTCTTAAGCGAGGAGGAAGATGGAGGCGCATACGATCTTAAACTGTTCTCAGCAACCATGGTTGAGGTTTTAGACTACAAGGTAGACGTGACCGCACCCTCATCCGTGACGAGGGGTAGACCGGTAGACGTACACGTCAAGCTTATAGGTGCTCCGAAGTCTGAGAAAGGCTACAGGTATGGGGCTCTAATAATATACGAGCCCGCCTACAGCGTCACCGTAAGGCTTGAGACAAACGGCACAGTCCCAGGTACAATGCTAACGGCGCACTACTGTTAAACGGGACGGCTGAGAGAACCTTCCTCATAGCTGGCGTAGGATTAACAGCCATAAACAAGAACCTGATAGCCGAGAGGACTGTGACAGCCTTCGGCGCCAACAGGGTTTCAATAGGGTTCTCAGACGTAACCAATGAAACGGAGGCTTCACTATCGCTTATGACGGACGAGTCCATGCCGACCGGGAGGTACATACTGCTAATAGGCGTATGGGAGCTTCAAACAGGTAGGCGGGTAGTAGCCCTATACCAAGGCTACGTAGAGCTCACAGTTCCACCGGTTGTAGTCCCGCCCGTCGTCGTTCCACCACCTACGCCTGAAGAAGTTGAAGCCATGCCTACTGAAGCGGCCGCATCATACCTGGAAACTCTAACGGCTACAGATGCCGTATACTACCTTGAGAGGCTGAGCCTATCAAAGGCTACTGAGATCATCGGACTCTTAAGCCTCGATAAAGCTATAGAGGTCTTCGGGCTTCTAACGCTCGAAAGGGCTGTAGGCATATTTGAAAAAGGCGTCTTAACAAACCTAACGGCTAGGATCGCAAACATCATGCTCGCCCTAAACGTCTCTAGGAGCGCTGAGATAATGCTCTCAGTCAACGTCACACTAGCACCGCCAGTCGTCGAGCAGATGGTTAAGGCAAACGCTACGCAGACGGCTAGGATAGTGGAGGAGATGGCCGTTTCAAACCTAACGAGGACGGCAGAGGTCTTGGAGAAGGTAAGCCCTAAAAGCCTAGCATTGATACTTCTCGAAATATCTAGGCTCCCCTTAACGCCTGAGACGGCTGCTAAACTCCTTGAGGCTTTAAGCTTAAGCAAGGCCGTTGAAGCTGTTAAAGCCATGATAAGCCTAGGCGCATTGGAAGAGCTTGGAGAGATATTCAAATACCTATCGACAGTGAGGCTCAACGAGATATACGGCTTCCTAACCATAGGTGAGAGGGCTGAACTACTACCATACCTATCACCTGAAACGGTCTCACGCATATCCGCAAACCTACTACCCCTACCAGACCTAAAGCCGACATCCATCACAGTAAAGCCTGTAGAGCCTAAAGCCGAGCAGCCGTGCACAGTCAACGTCACGGTTGAAAACGTCGGAAACATAGACTCAGACAGGTTCAACGTAACGGTTAAGGTGGACAATGCCACTATCGGGGCTTTTCAAGTCGAAAAGCTACCCGTAAACGCATCCACAACCCTAAGCCTCACATGGACACCTAAAGTTGAAGGCGTCTACAAGCTGACGGCTATAGTAGACCCTGAAAACGCCGTTAAAGAGACGAATGAGACGAACAACCTTCTAAGCCTAACAGTAACAGTTAAGCCTAAGCCTCTACCAGACCTAACGCCAACAACGATCACGGTAGCCCCACCCGAACCGTCCGTTGGAGAAAACTGCACGGTAAACGTTACAGTGTTGAATATTGGAACCGCCGAACCGCCACCGTTTAAAGTCCTCCTCAAAGCCGACGGTTTAACTGTTCAAACGCTGACGGTTGAAAAGCTACCCGTCAACGGATTAGCCGTTTTAAGATTCACGTGGACGCCTACGAGGAGCGGAAACCATACTTTAACGGTCATAGCGGATCCAGATAACGCAGTCGAAGAGCTCAACGAGACAAACAACGTTCTAAGCATAACCGTGACTGTTAAAGCCCTACCAGACCTAACGGTTGAAATCGTAAACCTACCCACAAGCCTCGAAGCCGGAAAGGAGTACAGCATAAACGTTTTAACCAGGAACATAGGAGAGGGAGACGCTGGCACGTTCAACGTTAGGCTTGAGTTTAACGGCCACCTCATAGGCGTTAAAACCGTTGAAGCCTTACCTGCGGGCTCAGATAGGACTATAACCTTCACCTGGAAGCCTGAAGAAGCGGGCAGGTACGTTCTAAGGGCTACAGTAGACCCTGAGAACGCGGTTAGAGAAGTCAACGAGGCTAACAACGTCGCTGAAGTAGAAGTCACGGTGGCTCCGCCATGGTATGTGACGTGGCTACCAGCCATAGTGGCTGTAATCGTGATAATCGTCGCAGTTGTGGTGTACCTAGTTTGGAAGCGTTCAAGAAGAGGGAAAACCTAGCCCTCATACTTCCACTTTTTCTTATTTTAACCCTTCCAGTAAGCGTATACGCTAGCGTCGAATACGTTAAAATAACGCCTGAAAACCCCATCCAGGGAGATGTTGTAAGCATAACCGTTAAAGCCTCACCCTTCGAAGAAGTCCAGGTGACCGTTCTATTCGCTAAAACCCTTGAAGCCTCTGGCGGAGAGTACATGTGGAGGCTCAACGGGGTTAGAATACCCTCAACGCCTAACACGTTCGAGGTTACGGCTGAAAACGTTAGAAACTTGCACGTAGCCGTGAAGGTCCTACTCATATGGGTTACAAAAAGCGTAGACGCCAAGGGTGGAGTAGCATCAATATCTCAGAGCGACGTACCCGTCGGAACATACGACGTAGTAATATATGGGGAGGCCTTAGATAAAACATCAAAAGTCACAGTCACGGTAACGGCTTCGGCTACAATAACAATGAACAGGAACGGGTTATACACGTACAGCCTAGACACAAGCAACATACCCGTAGGCACGTTCACGGTTAGAATTGGGGAAGTCGAGAAGACCATAACCCTATCCCCATCCAAGCCTGAGACGCCAGAGCAAACGCCGACACCACAGCTCATAGAGCTGATGGGCGATGAGGAGGCGGCTGAAACCCTTGAGAAGCTAAGCCTGGAAGAAGCCGTAGCAATACTTGAAGAGGTTTCAAATCAGAAGGTAGCTAGAATACTTCAACTCACAGATACCGCCAGAGCCGTTGAACTACTTAAACGCTTAACCGTTTCAAAAGCGGCAAACGTGGTGGTTGAAATAGAAGTGGGGAAAGCCTCAGAAATAGTTGAGAAGATGGCTGAAATAGACATAAAAACAACAGCCAGAATACTGGAGGAAGTGGCTAGCATAAAACCTACTTTAAAAGAATAGATCTACCGGCGATGAATGACTCTCTAAGAGCAGACTCAGGTTTAGAACCATACCTCAGGCTTGATATGTAGGACCTCACCTCATCACTCTTAAGATTCTGCAAGACATCATCTATCTCCTCCTGCAAAATCACCTCTTTCTCGAAAAGGTAACGGAGGTCTTCCAAGATCAAATTTAGAGAAGCCCTTTCAGATTCAGTTAGGGCTCTTCCGCTCAAGACCTCCTCCTAACACGGAAGATGACAAACCTAGACTTCTCGCTCTCGTAAATGTTGAACTTAGTGCCACATACTATACACTGATAGCGTTTAACCTGGTAAAACCTAAACCTCCAAGTCTTAAGAGGCACAACCTCGAATACGCCATTACAGACCGGACATTTAACCGCGTCCCTCATCTCTTACAGCCCCTTTGTTTCTTCTTCAACCTCCATTATTGGGTGCATCGTTTCAACTATCCATCTTATGGATAAGAGATTTCCAGCTTTCCGCCTTAACTACGACCTTAAAGTCCCTCATTTCTCTCACCTTAGCCAATTCCTTAAGAGCCTCATATGGGTTCCGTATAGTAGCCGTTACCCTTCTTTTTTCATCATCCAGAGCGTTCTCCACTATGTAAAGCCAGTAGCTATCTTTAAGTCTTTCAGCCGTAAGCCACTCATTGCTAGTCATCTCAACGTCCCCACTTACGGCGAAGCCTTTCACCTCTATGAACCTCTTCTCACCTCCTCCCTCGCTCACTATATCATAACCCCTGAACTCTTTTGAGACGTCTGTGGGCTTCCTACCATGAGAAACCTCATACTTCATGGCCTCCTCAACGGCTAGCCTTTCTACTTTCTCAAATTCGCTTATAGTCCGAGATAGCCTCGCTTTGGACAGCACCACGGCTACTGCCATTAACTCCGGATAGTCTCCCCCCACTAATGTGTACTTCTCCTCTAGTTCTCTCTCCTTGTTTTCCCAATCTTTCTTGTACCTCTCTATATTGGCCTCTTCCCTCCTTATCGCTATCTCCATGTCCTTGTCCATGAGGAGCCTCATCCTATATCTCTTGATCCGTTCACTGCTTTCCTTTATCTTAGCTTCATAGTAGTTTTTCAAGTCCTCAATTCTAATCTTCAACTCCCTTTCAAACCTCTTCTTCAACTCCTCTTCAAAAGAGCTTTTCAACGTCGTAAGTCGCTTATCTAAAGTTTCCAAGCTTTCGTCTAAAAGTTCTGAAAATTCCTCCGGAATATTCACGTCCTTTGATACTGGGTTCTCTAAATCCCATATGATCTTAGGATTAACGGTATGTGCTTCACGGGAGTTTAGGTCGTAGAACAATGTGAACAACTTCTTCCACATTAGATCTCCTTTAGCGTTTGCCACCGAGTAGCTATATATGAACAAGAACCCCTCTCTCCCCTTGGGGTCTATTTTCACAGCCGTCCATCCTCCAAAGGCGGGGTCTGTTGACACTCTAAGTACTCTATCCATGATGCTGGAGCCAAGTGTTATCAGTTTCACTCCCCTCTTCTCAGCTATCTTTTTCGAAAAAGTCACGAGCTCTCCATCGCTCAATTGCATTATTCCCTCAAGCTCGTCCGTCAATTTGACCCTATATACTCCATCATCGACTTCTTCAAGACCTCCTCCGTTAAATACAATGAATCTTTTCATGAATCGTTCCACGTCAGACTCTCCAATAGCGTTTTCAGCGGTGCTCTCTCTCATACTTGAGAGGAAGCCCCAGTCTATGCTATCTCTTATCAGGCACTTCCTCTCTAACATCTCGATTAATTCTCTTCTTTCATCGATTTTCCTTAAAGCGTCCTCCATTCTGGCCTCGAACGTTTTCATTCCTTCAGCTATTATGCTCATTATTAACTCAGGGATTTTCACCTCAGAGAGGAGCACACCTATTACATCGAAAACCCGCTCGCCCATCGCGGATCTAATCCTATCAAGCTTCCAAAGAAGCTTCTCAAACACAGCCCCTTCTATTGTATCCTTAACCAGCAAGTTATAGACTAGAACAGCCTTCTTCTGCCCGTATCTATGAAGCCTACCAATCCTCTGCTCTATCCTATTTGGATTCCAAGGCAACTCGTAGTTCACCATTATGTGGCAGTTGTACTGAAGGTCTATGCCTTCAGCAGCCGCATCCGTAGCCACCATCACCTTTATATGATTGTAGTTTCTAAAAGCCTCAGCTTGAGCCTCCCGCTCCCCCACACTCATTGAGCCGTGAATATAAGCTATCTGTCCTCTGTAACCTTCGTCCTCCAGCAACCTCTTCAAATACTCCATAGTGTCCCTATATTCTGTAAATATAAGCACCTTCTCGTCTGGAGCTTCAGCATGTAGCCTTTTAATGAAATCTATAAGAAATATGGCTTTAGAATCAACCTTCACTTGGTCTAATAGTTCCAAAAGGTACCTGATTTGACCTATTTCTATCTCTAACTCCTCTTTATTTCTAGCCATGGTTAAGGCTTCGATATTCTTCATGGCTTTTTCTATAGCAATTTCATCTACATCTTCGGGGTTTTTCTCATATTCTTCAAGAATTTCCATATCTTCTCTCGCTAACTCTGGAAATGCTCCGATGGGTAGTTTAAGGAGCCCCTCAAGCCTTTCTAACCTATTTCTGAGCGACTGCTTGATGGCGTATATACTCGACGCCATCCTTCTCTGAAGTATGACCATTGCAAACCCAACACCCCTTCTTACCTCTTCCTTAGCGAGGTTGAAGTAGTACCCAACGTATTTAGTCAGCTCACTGTAAAGTCTCCTCTCTTCTTCGGAAAACTCAACGGATAATGCTTTCGACCCCCTCGGAGGGAATATGTCGTGTAGGTCCTCCTTTATCCTCCTTATCATAACCCTCTTCAACTTCTCTCTATTTACGTGGTACTCGGATGGGAATAAATACGGGTCTACAAGCGACACGAGCCTGTAAAACGCATAGTCTTCACCGCTATGGGGGGTCGCTGTTAGTAACAGAAGGCATTTAGTCCTCATATGTAACAATTCGCCTAATCTGAATCTATCGGTAGGATAGATCTTGTTGCCATATTTGTGAACCGCCAGCTTATGCGCTTCATCTACTATCACGAGGTCCCATTCTACATCTTTCAGCCAATCCTTATATGGATCCATTTTAGCCAAATCGAGGGATGTTATGATTTGATCGTGCGTAGTCCATGGATTGCCTACAGTAGCGAACGTCTTTAACGTTTCACTCGTGTAAACTTGGAATGCCTCGTTAAAGCGTTCCTTTAGTTCTTTTTGCCATTTATATTGAAGTGCTGGTGGAACAACTATGAGTATCCTCTTGATGCGCTCCCTCAGCTTAAGCTCCTTCAGAAGCATACCCGCCTCTATAGTCTTCCCGAGACCCACATCATCCGCGAGCAGAAACCTAGGTTCAGGTGAATCTAACATCCTCCCATATACGGCCTCTATCTGATGCGGCAGAGGATCAATTTTACTTATAGAGAGGATGGATGCTGGGTCATAGAGGTAGGCGTAACGCAACCTTAGTGCGTCTACAAATATGTCGAATTTTTCAGGGAAGTCGAATATACCTAACATAACCCTTTCTAACGGCTTAAGTAACTTACTTATCCTTCGCGGGGGTGCAAAGACCTCGTGCAATTTCCCGTCGCTCAAAGATTTGACTATCAACATCCGCCTCGTGTCGAGATTTCTAACAGATAGAACCTTGAAAACTCCTGGCAACCCCTCTACCTTAATCCAGTCTTTCTCTCCAAACTCTTCTTCACCTTCAGTAGACTCCTGGATCTTACAGTCATGCTTGACTATATGTTCTTGGCAAAAGTATTTCTTGCAAGAAGGACAAAGGTATGCCTTCGATTGCTTAATATAGCGTCCACACTCCGCGCAAAAGAACACTACTCACCCCTCCAGAATATATGTATCCTGCCCGAAGCCTTACGGTTTACATCTTTCCCAGTTGAAGTTATTTTGTCTATGATTATAAGATCCATTGTGAGCATTCCATACGCTCCATCCTTACATTTACCAGACATACAAGAAATAGTTTATGCGAAACCATATATAAGACTTAACGGTTTAACTCACGTTTCCATGTTGTACTCTTCTTTCCTCTTTATTGAAGACAGAGTTAAGATGGTGAAAGAATGAGTTACGACCCCGACCTGTTACACTCCTCTCTTCATCGAAGACTGAAAATGTTTTTGACATTATGCTAAGCAGTACATTTGCTTTGCCCTCTATCTTCATTAAAAACGGATTTACCTACAACTCTACAACAGTTCATGCCTTTAATGTTACACTCTTCTTTTCATTGAACTGCAAGAAGCGTAACAGTTGAAATCTATTATGAAGAGTATTCGTTGCACTCTTCTTTTCATTGAAACAAAGTGTTTGAGAGTAAGACTAAGAAGGTTGACCAATGGTGGTTGCACTCTTCTTTTCATTGAAAACCGTAAGCTCATATATGGGGTTTATACAGGCTGTATGGATTTGAGCCCGGTCTTCATAGGTTTTCCTGTTCAGCGTGCGGAGCAACTTTTACAGCGCTGGATTTCCATGTGCTTTCCGCAAGCCCGCATCGCTCTAAGCCTTTACCTGCAAGCTTAGAGTTCATGTTTTCCCTTGCGGTGCGTATGCTATATTCCTCCCACCACTGGCTGCAGGGATCCGAATCCCTGGTTCTTATACCTGCCTACGCCGTAGCGTGCAAGCGCGATTGTTTTCGCTTCTTCAAAGTCTAGTTTGCCGCTGAAGTATAGCGTTATCTCGTTCCCTATGCCTTCGAATGGTATTTTGTCGCGTATTTTCCGGCTCCATGCCTGAATCTTCACAGTCCTCGCCTTTCCGCCTACGGATTCGACCTTACCTTGAATATATGCGTGCCTGTTGTAGAACTGCCAGTACCTCTCGTTGATGCAGTTGCAGAGCTTATCTCTGAAGCCTTCTTGGAGGATGCTCGTGTACACTCCGCCGCCTCCATTTCTGTCGAGTATAAGCATGGGTATCACCCTGAAAGTCGCATAGCCTGACTGGTTTGCCGCATCCATTATCTTCTCTGCCAGCGGCTCAACAACGCCGTATTCGAAGCTGCTGAAGCTGTACTTTCTCACGTCCGTTATAATTCCTCTTCCGAAGCCTTCGTTGCAGAATCCTCCCCATCCGAGGAATTTAAGGCTGACTTCAACGGCTGAAGTGAACTGGTCTGCGAACTTGACGCCTTCACCCATTAAAACGGCTTCAAACTCGAACTCCGCAC
>Ga0272445_1000313_pt1 | contig 47437 bp, 50 predicted proteins | sample YNPCB0031_FD_194404 | JGI IMG/M metagenome (GOLD analysis project Ga0272445, IMG submission 194404) | Hot spring sediment microbial communities from Yellowstone National Park, WY, United States - YNP-CB-003-1 | ecosystem: Environmental > Aquatic > Thermal springs > Hot (42-90C) > Sediment... | reverse complement strand
AAATTATAATTCCTGAGAAGGAAAAAATAAATTTAAGCATATATGATGTTTCAGGAAGGAAAACAATTACATTAATTGATGATTTTCTAAATCCAGGAATTTATAAAATAAAAATTGATTCAAAAAAATTTAAAAAAGGAATATATTTTGCAGTTTTAAAAGGGAAAGAAAAGAAGATTAAAAAATTTGTTATTTTGGAATAAAATTTAATTTGATAAATTTCAAAAAAATTTTAGCCCTTTTTCTTACTCTTGAAGTTTTTAGCCTTTGAATTTATACTTAATAAGTTTAAAAATAAATACCAGTCCAAAATGTTATGACATTATACAAAGACTTGACTTTTTTTGTTTAATGAATTTAAAATATATTTACTTAAAATGAACCCAAAATAAGGGAGGAGTTTTATGTTTGGTTTAAGAGTTAAAATGACACTTTTACTTATTCTTTTCTTTGGAATACTTTATGCTGTTATCTCCGTTATCGGTTATGCAATTGGCATTCAGAATTTTATATTTTATCTTTTTCTTGCACTCTTCTTTATATTTATTCAATACCTTATAGGTCCAAAAATTGTTGAACTTACAATGAATGTTAGATATGTAAGTGAAGATGAAGCACCTTATTTGCATGAAATTGTTGAAGAACTTTCAAGAAAAGCAAGCATTCCAAAACCGAAAGTAGGAATTGCAGAAATAAATATCCCAAATGCGTTTGCGTTTGGAAGAAGTTTAAAGGATGGAAGGGTATGTGTAACAAGAGGAATTTTAAGATTGCTTGATAAGGATGAACTTAAAGCAGTTTTGGGGCATGAAATTTCCCATCTTAAAAATAGAGATGTGATTTTTATAACATTTCTTTCTGCTTTGCCACTTTTACTTTATCTTATATCAAGGAATTTACTTTTTATGGGAATGTATGCAAGAAGAGATGAAAGGGAAAGGGGTAATTTACCATTAGTTTTAGTTGGGCTTTTTGCTTTTATAATGTATTTTATCACAAATTTACTTGTTCTTTATGCCTCAAGAATAAGAGAATATTTTGCAGATACAGGTTCCGTTAAACTTGGCTCAAGACCTTCCCATCTTGCTTCTGCTTTATATAAACTTGTTTATGGAAATGCAAGAATAAGTAAAGAAGAATTGAGAAATTATGAAGGTATTAAAGCATTTTTCTTAAATGACCCATCAAGAGCATTAAAGGAGATAAGGGATTTAAGAGAAATAGATTTAGATTTAAGTGGAAAAATTGAAGAGGATGAACTTATTTCTTTAAGGAATAAAAAAGTTAAACTCTCGTTTGCCGATAGATTATTTGAACTTTTATCAACGCATCCAAATATGTTAAAAAGAATAAAATATTTATCAAAACTTGAAGGAGGTAATTTATGAGAAGTTTTGTTTTAGTTTTATTAATTCTATCAGGTTGCATTGTTGTTCATAAACCGGGTCCACCACCGCATGCACCCGCTTATGGATATAGGGCAAAATATATATTCTGGTATTATCCATGTTGTGAAATCTATTATCATCCAGAAAGGAAAGTATATATAATTTTTGAAGGAGGAAATTGGATTGAAGTTAAAGAAAAACCAAAACACCTAATTTCTTCACACTATGTTATAATAGAAACAGATAATGATAAACCATGGAACCAACACGATTATTATAAAAAGAAATATCCACCAAAAAAAGGGAAAAAGAGGTAAATTTATTTGACTTTATTCAAGAGGGAAAAAGAGAAGCGCAAATTGTAAGGTCTTTAATAATTTCTTTTACACTCATGATTTTCTCTTTAAGGTCCCAAATGTATCATAGGAATCTCTTCATCTTCAAATTTCAAAGCATTTTCTCTTTCTATTTCAAAAAGCCTGTAATGTCCCATTTCCATTGTTGCAATATATAGAATTGTATTTTTAATTTCGGGTTCCTTGTCAAAAATTTCCGCCATGTTTAAATAAAAATCATGAGCAGCCTTTTCTGCCTGCATTGCGTGCCAGAAAATCTTACTAATAGGTGTTTTTTCTTCTTCCTCCATTTTTATTTCAGGAATAGGAACAGGTGTTTTTTCAGGAATTATGATTTTTTTATCAGGAAATTTTTCTTTAAAAAAGTGTTCAAAAAATTTTCTATGTCTTTCTTCTTCTTCTGATAGGAATTGAAGTTTTGGTTTTAAAAAAGGATTTTTGACTACCCCTGCTATTTTGGCATATATATCCCTTGCTTCTATTTCACTTTTTATTGCTGCAAGAATTATTTCTTCAAGGGTATATTTACTTAAATCCATTTTTCCTCCTTTCATTTATTCACTTATTAATTATATGGATTGCTTTTTTATGCACATTTTCTGCTGCTTCCATAATTGCTTCACATAATGTTGGATGTGGATGAATAATCTTACCGAGTTCTTTTGCCTTTATTCTTTTTTCAACTGCTAAACTTGCTTCACCTGCCATAGAAGATGCTTCAGGTCCAAGTATATGTAATCCTATGATTTCATCATTTTCATTTACTATAATTTTAACAAAACCATAAATTTCACCTATAGCTATTGCTTTCCCATTAGCACTAAAAGGAAATTTACCTATTTTAATATTTAAATTTTTTTCCTTTGCTTCATCCTCTGAAATTCCAACTGTTAAAAGCTCTGGAACTGTATATGTAACAAGAGGAATTGCTAAAGGATTGTATTCATTTTCAATTCCACAAATTACCTCCGCAGCAACAATCCCCTCCTTTGATGCCTTGTGGGCAAGTAAGGGCATTCCAGCAACATCACCAATTGAAAAAATATTTTTTATATTTGTCCTTCTTTTTTTATCAACCTTTATAAATCCCCTACCATCAACTTCTATTCCAACTTTTTCAAGGTTTAAATTTTTTGAATTCGGTTTTCTACCAACTGCAAGCAAAAGAACATCCCCCTCAATTAATTTTTGAACATTTTTTAATTCCACTTTCATTTTTATTCTTCCATTTTCTTTTATAATTTCTTTTGCGATAACATTTGTATATATTTTGATGCCATATCTTTTTAAACATTTTTCAAGTTCAAAAGCAAGTTCTTTATCTATACCCGGTAAAATTTGTGGCATAAGTTCATAGATTTCAACATCGCTTCCAAGATTTTTATAAATATAGGCAAACTCAAGACCTATTGCACCTGCCCCTAAAATTAAAAGTTTTTTTGGAATATATGGAAGTGAAACTGCATCATCTGATGTCCATATATATTTTCCATCAGGCTCAAAACCCGGAATAACAGCAGGAACTGAGCCGGTTGCTATTATTATATTTTCACTTTCATATTTTACAACCTCACTATCTTCTTTTATAACTTCTATTTCTCTTTCATTTAAAATTTTTGCTTCTCCTTTAATAAAATCAACATTATTTGATTTAAAAAGAAATTCAACACCTTTTGTAAGTTTTGATACACATTTTTCTTTCCAATTTCTTAATTTTTCAATATCGTAATAAAAATTACTTTCTATTTCAAGCCCCATTTCCTTTTTTGCTTCATTTATTTTTGAAATTAAATGAGCTGAATATATTAATGCTTTTGTTGGAATACATCCAACATTCAAACATACTCCACCCAAATATTTTTTTTCAACCACAAGAACTTTTTTAGCAAGCTGCCCAAGCCTTATCCCAGCCACATACCCTCCAGGTCCTGCACCTATAACAATTACATCATATTTCATAAAAAAACCTCCAAAAATTAAATCATACCCTCAGGATTTAAAATTTTGTCAATTTCATTATTCTGAATATTTAACCTTCTGGACCTATATAATCATCATAAATTATTTCTATTCTTAACTTATGCTTTGCCTCCTCCTGTGCAAGAGCAAGAAATAAATTTTTTATATTTTCATCATCAACTCTATTTGCGAAATTTTCATAAAGTTTATAAGAAACTTTTTCCCTTTTCATTGCTATAATAAGCGCTTCTTGAAATGTAAGATCAGGTTTTGGAGTAACATCAATTAGGTAATCCCCAATTTTTAAATCAGCAATCTTTTCTTTACTCTTTTCTAAAAATTCTCTCAATTTTCCCTTTTTAACTTCCAACAATTTTTCTTTATGTCCTACTTCTTCTTTTGCAAGTTGTTGAAAAACGGGTTTTATTTCTGGTCTTACTTTGTTTGACCATTCTGTATAAAATTGATAAGATTCTTCTTCTCTTTTTATGGCAAAATCAAGAATATTGTCAATAGATTTGAATTCCTCCATTTTTCTCCTTTTTATATTTCTTCTAAAAGGCTTGTGAATGTATCATGATGCTCTTCTTCATCCGTTAAAATTTTTTTGAAAATGTCAGCAGTTACAATATCTCCTTCCTCTTCAGCTTTTTTTATTATTTCTTTATAAAGTTTAATGGCATTTTCCTCATCTTTTTTATCCTGTTCAATCATTTCTTTAAGGGTTTCACCTATAAATATTGGGTCAGGTTTAGTAGTTGGAATACCACCAAGATAAGAAAGTCTCTCAGCAATTTCCTCTGCATGTTTCATTTCAGTAATTGCAATCTTTTTTAATTCATCTTTTACAGAAAATCCTTTTACTCCTTTCCATAAAACATGCTGCCACATATATTGAATTGAAACTTGCAATTCCCTTGCAATTGCCTTATTTAAAAGTTCCATCAGTTCTTTTGATGCCATTTTAACCTCCTTTTAAATAGTTTTTTATTTTAAAGTTATAAACCTTATAAATTCAATCTAAAATTTTTTAAATTTATCTTTTTTAACTTTACAAATTGGACATTCATCTGGTGGTTCACCAATATGTGTCCATCCACAAACAGGGCAAATATAAATTTCTGGAATTTCCCAATCCTTTCCTTTTAAGGCATTTTCCTTTGCATTTTTATAATATTCGGCATGTATTTTTTCTGCCTGTAAAGCAAAATTTATAGTTCTTTGAGCACCTTTTTCATTTTGAAGTTTGGCAATTTCATAAAAAGCAGGATACATTTCTTCTATTTCATAAGTTTCACCTTGAATCCCTGTTTCAAGATTATCAGAGGTATTTTTAATTATTCCCAGCTCTCTTGCATGATTTGTAGCATGAACCTGCTCTGCATACGCAATTGCTTTAAAAAGTCTCGCTATATTTTTATAACCTTCCTTTTCAGCAATTTCACTATATATAAGATATTTCATATAAGCCATCGATTCACCCGCAAATGCCTCCCACATTGCCTTTTCAGTCATTTTCCTCATATTTCACCTCCTTCCAAATTTAAAAATTTTCTTAAAATTAAACCTACAAAAAAGGAAATAAAAGCGACTCCAAAGCTAATAAAAAGCATTTCAAAAAACATTTTTTTAAAAGAAACCTCTTTAACAATTGAAACAAAAAAGGTAAACAAAAAAATAATTAAGGATGCTATTAGAATAGAAATTAAAAGGTCTATATATGGATTTTTTATTAAAAAGTAAGAAAAAACCAACAATAAAACTGTAAAAAGATAGGCAATTCCTGTATAAAAGGATGCCTTTAATGGATTTTCTTTATTCTCTGACTTTTGAGACAAATATTCAGAAGCCGCCATTGAAAGAGAAGCAGAAAAACCTGTTATAAATCCTGCAATTCCAACTATTTTTGTATTTTTTAAAGCAAAAGTTAATCCAACAAGAGCACCTATAAGTTCAACAATTGCATCGTTTATTCCGAGAACAATTGAACCTATATATTTTATTCTTTCTTCATCAATCATATTTAAAAGCAACTTTTCATGCTCCTTTTCTTCCTTTAAAATTTCTAAACTTCCCGGAAATGAATCTTTAAACCTTTCATAATTTTTTTGAGAGAGCTCTTCTCCTTTTTCCATTAATTTAAGGGTAAAAGTAAAACCAAAAATTTTTGTGATTAAAATAAAAATAAATATTTTGAATTTTGATGGATTTGGGATTTCACCTGTAATTTTTTCTAATTTTTTATAATGTAAAAATTCTTCATTTGCTATTTTTAATAAAATTTCTGAATTTTTATTTTCTTTTAAATTTTCAGAAATCTTTTTATAAATATGATATTCTGTTAACTCGTTCTTTTGAAAATTTAAGGCTATCCTTTTTATCTCCTTTTCCATAATTTACTTCCCCCTCCTTTTTTATTTTTATTCTACCTTTAACTCTAAGGAATTAATCCATAGCCCATGGATATTGCAGTAAGATAAAGCATAAAGAGTTCCTGATTTTGATGTTTTAAATAAAAAGGAAGCATAAGGTTCTGTATATACACCACTTGTATCAGCTCCTTTTGTAGATGCACCGTGAGAAGCAAAATCAAATCTTGCAATTTGATATGGGAATGTTTCTCCTTCAGGTAAGAAATAAACCTCAATCCATGAAATATGATGAGCAGTTGTATTTGGATGGGGAATTTCTTTACCAACACTTACTTCTACCTTTATTTTCTCATCTTTTTTCACTTCACCTATTATTTCTATAACTGGTGTATGCTTTTCTTTTTTCCAGTCAGCCTTCTGCAATAGTTCTTCAAAATTCTTCATGTTAAATCCTCCCTTTAAAAATTTTATAAACATATATTGTGTAACCTATAACAAAAGGCATACCTATAATTGCTATTAAAAGCATAACCTTTAATGTTAAAGAACTTGAAGATGCATTGTAAATCGTAAGACTATAAGAAGGGTTATTAATTGCTTTTACAAGATAAGGAAATTGAATACTTGCTACTATTCCCCATAAACTTATAAAAATTAAAGATGAAATTAAAAAAATATATAAATCTTTCTTTTTGTTTAAAGATATACCATAAATTATCCATAAAATAAAAACAATTATAGAAAAAATCCACGCAGGAATTTTATTTAAATTTTCCGGTATCCATATAATTGTTGCAACAAAAGAAAGAATGAAAACAAATATAAAAATTATCCAAAATTTCTTTGAAAGTTTATATGCTTTTTCATAAATCTCTTTTTGTGTCTTTAAAACTAAGTAACTTACTCCATGAAGAAGTATAGTAAAAAACCCAAGAATACCTATTATAATTGGATAGGGTCTTAAAAGTGTGAAAAAGTTTCCAGTAAAATCAAAATTTTCATTTAATGGAATTCCAATTATGCAATTTCCGAGTGCTATACCAAATAAAAGAGAGGGGAGGAAACTTCCAAAAGTAAAACAAAAACTCCATAATTTTTTTCTTTTTTCATCATTATTCCAAAATTCAATTGAAACTGCCCTAAATATTAAGGAAAATAAAACAACCATAAAAGCAAGATAAAAACCACTGAAAATAGTTGCATAGGCATGAGGAAATGCAGCAAAAAGTGCTCCCCCACCCGTTAACAACCATACTTCATTTCCATCCCAAAAAGGTCCAATTATTCTGAAAATCTTTCTTTTCTCTTCGTCATTTTTAGCAATAAAAGGAAAAAGGGAACCTATTCCAAGGTCAAAACCATCAAGAATTGAATACCCAATCAATAAAACTCCTATAAGAAAAAACCATATAATTTTTAAAATTTCAAATTCTTCCATCTTTCCTCCTTTTCAATATCCTTCCTTTATTTCTTCAATACCAATTTTTACAAATTTTTTCATAAGATAAATGAAAATTATAAGAAGAAAAGTATAAATGATTGAAAACATTATTAGAGAAAAGAGAATTTGACCTGCAGGAACTGATAAAGAAATTGCATCTTTTGTTTTTAAAACTTTATAAACAGCCCATGGCTGCCTTCCAACTTCTGCTCCTATCCACCCAAATTCATTTGCAAGATAGGGTAAAGGAATTGAATAAAGAAGAATTTTAAGATACCATTTTTCATCATAAATCTTTTTCTTTAAAAATAAGTAAATTCCTATAATTGAAATTAAAATAAAATAAAAACCAAGAAATATCATTATGTGATAAGAATAAAAAGGTAAAATAACAGGGGGTCTTTCATCTCTTGGAAATTCTAAAAGTCCTTTAACTTCATATCCTGGATTAAAATCAATTAAAAAGCTTAAAAGACCTGGAATTCCAATATAAAAAACATTTTTCGCGTTTTTTTCATCTGGAATTGCAAAAATTGAAAAAGGGGCAAATCTTTGTGTTTCCCATAATGATTCATAAGCAGCCATTTTTTCAGGTTGAGTATTTGCCACTTGAACAGAATGTAGATGACCTGTAAAAAGTTGGATTATTGAACATGTTATAAATATAATAAGAGAAATCCTCAATAGAATTTTTGAATATTCCAATAACCTTTTTTTCAAAATATAATAGGCTGAAATTCCTGCTAAAAGTAAAGAACCTGTTATCCATCCTGCAATTATAGTATGAATATACCTTATGAGTGTGGATTTGTTTATAACAGCATCAAAAAAATTAGTAAGGATAGCCCTTCCACCTTCTATTTTAAATCCCATAGGGGTTTGCATCCATGAATTTGCAATTATAATCCATAAACCTGAAAGATGGGAACCAAAAAATACAAGAAAAGCAGATAATAGAAAGAATTTATTTGAAACTCTATTTCTTCCAAAAACAAGGACTCCAAGAAATACTGATTCTAAAAAGAAGGCAAAAACACCTTCTGCTGCAAGAGGTGCTCCAAATATATCACCGACCACTCTTGAATAATTTGCCCAATTATTACCAAAAGAAAATTCAAGAACAATTCCAGAGGCAACTCCAAGAACAAAAACAAGCGCAAGGATTTTTATTAAAAAATTTGAAATTTTTAAATATAGCTCTTCTCTTTTTTTAAAATAAAGGATTTCAAAAATAAGGATTATAAAGATTAAACCAAATGTAGTTGATGGAAATATGAAATGGAAACTTGCTGCAAGACCAAATTGAATTCTTGATAAAAGAACAGGGTTCATTTAACCTCCTTTTAAATCAAAATCATTTTTAGATAATAATTATAACAAACTAAAATTTAAAAAATCAAATCTTTTAAAAATTTTAATCAAATCGGTTAAAATTTATTTAATTAAAATTATCTTTTTCTTAACTTCCTTATCTTTATTTTTCACATTAACATAATATATTCCATTTTTATTCGGGTTATAAATTAATCTTTCACCATTCCCTTTGTTCAAAATTCTTCCAGAAATGTCAAAAATTTTAAATTCAGAAAAATTTTTAAAGGGAAATTGAATTTTTTCCTTTTGTATCGTTTGAATAATCATATTATTAAATGTAAAATTCTTTTCAGAAACATTTGATAAAGGAGAATATCTAAAAACTGACATCCTTGATCCACCTGCATAACCCCAGTTCTTTGATACCATATCAAGAGAAAGTGGAGCAACTCCCCATGGTTGATTTACATCACTCATTATTGTGTCAATTAACCATGTATTTCCACCATCTTCTGTTTTTAAAAATATTCCAAAATGCATTCCCTGTGAATTATATTTATTTCCTCCACCAACTGCAAACCCTCTTAAATTATCAACAAATTCAACGCCAAATAATCCATAATAACCTACATTGCTTGGAGGACCATATGTTTCTATCCATGAATTTCCTCCATCATAGGTTTTTAAAATAAGTCCATAAGATGTTGCATTTTTATACCCAACAGCAATACCCTTTTGATTATCTATAAAATGAACATCCCAAAGTTCAAAAGGAGCACTATCAATAATCGCTGTCCAGGTTGTTCCCCCATTTGTTGTTTTCAAAATAACTCCATTTATCCCTTCATATGTTATTGTGTCATAATCACCCCCTACACACCATCCTTCTTGTGAATTTATAAAATAAATTGCCTTTAAAGGATATAATGTATCGGTTGTCTGAATTGACCATGAACTTCCACCATTTGTTGTTTTTAAAATATCACCCCTTGCACCACATGCCCATCCTAAGGAAGTATTTGAAGGCAAAAAGAAAATATCTTCCCATAGTTTTCCGACTTCAAAAAGTGTTCCACCATATACTGTTTGCCATGTATTTCCACCATCAGTTGTCTTCAATATTTTTGCAACTGGTAAAATTGACCAGAATAAACCTTCTGCTGTTATAAATCCTGTATTTTGATTTAAAAAATATGAACCAAAAGGCAGAAATACCTCCTCAATTGTCCATGGCTGTAATTCCTGCCAATTTGCCCCACCATTTGTTGTTTTAAAAATTATTCCACCAACATTATCTCTTACACCAAAAAGATAAGAGGTCATTGAGTCAGGAGCTGAAGTTGTAAGAAATCCATTGTCTGTTACCTCATTATGAAGACATTGCCACTTTGAAATTGAAAACAAAAAAATTAAAATTATCTTTTCCATATTTTATTTCAAAATAACTACTTTTCTTAAATATGTTTTTCCTCTATTTTTAATCTTTAAGAAGTAAACACCTTTTGAAACTTCTTTATTTGCAAGAATTTCCCTTCCCTGAAAATCAAAAATCTTTATATCTTTTCCTTTTAAAATTTCAGATAGTTTTTTTGAATTTAAAATTGTTAAGATTGGTTCTTTTCTTTTTAAATTTGGATTTTCAGCAATATATAGTCCCTGAACAAAAAACGAATCAATAGGTGTTTGAACAACATATTGTCCATCACTAAATTTAAAATAGAATTTATGCCATCCAGGTGAAAAATAACCAAGCCCATTTACCATGAAAATTGATGTATCAGCATAATAGTGATCAGGTGTTCCTGCGGTATAAATAAGTGTATCATCTATATAAAGTTTTCTTAAAGGAGGTAAATTGTTTTCATTATCAAAATATTTAACTTTAAAATCAAAAAGAGTTAATGTATCTCCACTTGGAGGAATTACCTGGCTTTCTGTCAAAACTGGAGGTGTATTCTGTCCTGGTATTAACATATATGTTTTTAAATACCATCTTGTTGGCTGTGTAGCATCTGCAAAATATGCTCCACTTAAATTTGCCCATGCAGTAGCACCAGCAACTGCAAGAACTCCATAAAATGGACCAAAATTTGGGTCATTTAATAAAATTGATAGGTCAAAACCAATATGTAATTTTCCACCAGAGGTCTGGTGTTGAATTGGACCTATATAGTTTATTTGAGTTCCACCATTAGTAATAATTTTATAAACTCCTGGGTCTGTAATATAAACCGGGGCATCTGCACGAACTGCAACATAAAAAGTATCTTCCATTATATGATATGGATTAATAATTCCAAAACCATAAGCATACCATTCAAGAGGAATCCATCCCCCTTCATCCCATGGCCAAGTTCCTGTTGCATTTGATAAAACACCAAAAATCTTATTATCAGAATAAGAAACATGGAAATCGGTTAATTCAAGAAAATTTCCTGGTGCTCCTGGTTGAACATCGTTTCCAGGTTCAATGCATGCTTTTGCACAAAGATTTAAAGGAACTGGAAAGGTATTACCTGCATTTTTTGGGCTACCGGTTGAGAAATTTTTTCCAGAATCATCCACTGCTCTAAAATACCAGAAAGTATTTCCAGTTCCTGGATAAATAATGAAATTTTCATAAGTATTTTCATAAAACTGGTATCCAAGTAAAGAAAGGTTAAGGGAATCCCATGACGCTTGATTATTTGTAGAATAGAATACTCTTGAATAGATAACCGGATCTATTCCAACTGGATTACCGAGAGTATCCCTGAATGTATCAGGCACAGCGTCAACATTTATCCATATTGTATCGTTTAAAACAGGAGCAGAGAAGGAAGGATAAAGAAGGAATGGAGCAGTTAAGGAGAATTGCTCAAACTGTGCTGGAAGACCTTTATATAGGACCCCTATTATTACTATTGCAAACACTTTTCTCATTTTACCTCCTTTTAAAATTTACATAAAAATTATAAAGTTTTTTTTAAAAAAAAGTCAAATTACTTTATAATTTTATTCTCTTTTAACCTGGGAGGTTTTATGCTTACTGATATTGAAATTGCACAAAGAGCAAAACTTTTACCTATAAAAGAAATTGCTGAAAAAATTGGTATAAATGAAGAGGAAATTATATTTTATGGAAAATATAAGGCAAAAATTTCTTTAAACATATTTGAAAAACTTAAAAATAAAAGTAATGGAAAAATGGTTCTTGTTACTGCAATGACGCCAACTCCTTACGGTGAAGGAAAAACAACAGTAAGTATAGGACTTTCACAAGCATTATGGAAACTAAATAAAAAATCTATTGTTGCTTTAAGAGAACCTTCTCTTGGACCTGTGTTTGGAATTAAAGGAGGTGCAACAGGAGGTGGATATTCACAAGTTCTTCCAATGGAAGATATAAATTTACATTTTACAGGTGACTTTAATGCAGTAAATTGTGCCCACAATCTTTTATCAGCAATGATAGATGCTCATATACATCATGGAAATTCAATTGGAATTGATACAAGAGAAATTTTATGGCCAAGAGCAATTGATATGAACGATAGAAGTTTAAGAAAAATAGTTGTTGGACTTGGTGGAAAAACAAACGGACCAGCAAGAGAAGATGGTTTTGTTATAACTCCTGCATCAGAAGTAATGGCAATACTTGGACTTTCAAAAGATTATAAGGACTTAAAGGAAAGATTGGGAAATATATTAATTGGTTTTAAAAGAAATGGTGAACCAGTATTTTCAAGGGATTTAAGAGCACAGGGAGCAATGGCTGCAATTTTAAGAGATGCATTATTACCAAATCTTGTCCAAACAATTGAAAATACTCCTGCAATCATACATACAGGACCATTTGGAAATATAGCACATGGAACATGTTCTTTAATCTCAATAATTTTATCATTAAAACTTTCAGATGTTGCTGTTGTTGAAGCAGGATTTGGTTCTGACCTTGGTGCTGAAAAATTCTTAAATATAGTATGCCAGCTTGGAAATTTCTCACCTGATGCAGTTGTTATAGTAGCATCAATAAGGGCAATGAAGCATCATGGTGGTGTTTCTCAAAAGGAACTTAAAAATGAAAATGTAGAAGCGGTTATAAAAGGATTTGATAATTTAAGAGCACATATAGAAAATATAAGGGACAATTTTGGAATACCACCGGTTGTTGCAATAAATGTATTTCCATATGATACAGAAAATGAAAAAAGAGAAGTGAAAAAACTTCTTGAAGATGAAGGAGTAAATTATGCATTTTGCTATTCATGGGAAAAAGGAGGGGAAGGAGCAATAGAACTTGCTGAAAAGGTCTTATCTGCCTTTAAAATTCAAAAAAATTATAAACCCCTTTATATTCCTTCTATGCCATTAAAGGAAAAAATTGAAATAATTGCAAAAAAAGTTTATAAAGCAGATGGAGTTGATTATTCTCCAAATGCATTAAAAATGCTTAAGAAAATTGAAGAAATTGGACTACAAAATTCATTTATATGCATGGCAAAAACACAAAGTTCTTTAAGTGATAACCCAAAATTAATAGGAAGACCAAAAGGATTTAGAATTAAAATTGATGAAGTAAGGATTAAATCTGGTGCAAATTTTGTTGTTCCATTATGTGGTGAAATAATGGAAATGCCAGGTCTTCCAAAAGAACCTGCTGCTTTAAGGGTTGATTTAACCGATGACGGAATAATTAAAGGTCTATTTTAATGCATGAATATTCTTTAACTTTAAATTTAATTGAAACTGTTGAGGAAGAAAGGATTAAAAATAATGCAAAAAAAATAAAAAAAATTTCTTTAAAAATAGGTAAATTTTCAGGAGTTGAAACAATTTTAATTTCTCATTCTTTTGAAATTTTAAAAAAAGAAAGGGAACCTTTTAAGGAAGCAGAACTTCAAATAGAATTTGAGGATGCTGAGGTAAAATGTAAAAATTGTGGAAATATATTTAAACCTGATGATTTCCCATTCATATGCCCAAATTGTGAAAATATTTATAATGAAATAATTAAAGGTTTTGATATAATTATAGAAAAAATTGAAATGGAAATTTAAATGGGAGAAATAAAATTTGAAAATTTAAGGATTCCAATTTTAAAGGCAAACGAATTAATTGCAAATAAATTAAGAGAAAAATGGGATAAGGAAAAAACATTTGTAATGAACTTCATTTCCTCACCAGGAGCAGGAAAAACAAGTTTGATTGAGAAAATTTTAAATTATTTTAAAGAATTTAAGATAATTGTCCTTGTTGGAGATATTGAAACTGAAAGAGATGCGGAAAGAATAAGGAAAAAAGGATTTGAAAGCATTCAGATAATAACAGGTGGAGCATGCCATCTTGAAGCAGTTATGATTGATCAGGTCATTTCAAAATTAAAAGATAGATATGATTTTATATTTATAGAAAATGTTGGAAATCTTGTATGCCCATCTGTTTATAACCTTGGGGAAAATTTAAGATTTACATTGCTTTCTGTCCCTGAAGGTGATGACAAACCAAAAAAATATCCAAGAGCATTTTTAACATCAAATGCCTTTATAATAACAAAAATAGACCTTTTACCCTATTTACCCTTTAATGTTGAAAATGTTAAAAAGGAGGCAAAAGAAATAAATCCATCATTAAAAATATTTGAGACATCTGCCTTAAAAGAAATTGGAATAGAAGAGGTTTCAAATTTTATAAAGGAAGAAAGAGAAAATTGGATTAAAGGAATTTGAAATCTTCAAGATTAAAAATAGAAATTGAAGGATTTGTTCAAGGTGTTGGTTTTAGACCATTTGTATATAGAATTGCAAAGTCATTAAATTTAAATGGATTTATAAAAAATACAAAAGGTGGGGTTTTAATTGAAGTTGAAGGTGAAGAGAAAAAATTAAGGGAATTTTTAAAGAAATTAAAAAATGAAAAACCACCGCTTGCTTCTTACCATTTTTTTAACTTCTATTTCCTTGATAAAATTGGTTATAAAGATTTCAAAATTTTAAAATCGGATGAAAAGGGAGAAATAAAAACATTAATTTTACCCGATATTGCGACATGTAAGGATTGCATAAGAGAAATATTTGACAAAAATGATAGAAGGTATCTTTATCCATTTACAAATTGCACAAATTGCGGACCAAGATTTTCAATAATAGAAAAATTGCCATATGATAGGAAAAATACCACAATGAAAGTATTTAAAATGTGTAAAAAATGCGAAGAAGAATATAAAAATCCTTTAAATAGAAGATTTCATGCAGAACCAATTGCATGCAAGGTATGTGGTCCTGATGTTTATTTATACGATGAAAATAAAAATTTAATTTCTAATGGTTTTGAAGCAATTAAAAAAACAAAAGAATTAATTAAAAAAGGACTTATAGTAGCATTGAAAGGAATTGGAGGATACCAACTTTTATGTGATGCATTAAATGATGAAGCAGTAAAAAGATTAAGGGAAAGGAAAAAAAGGGAGGAAAAGCCATTTGCCTTAATGTTCCCTTCCTTAAAAATTTTAAAGGAATATGTTTATGTTGATAAAATATCTGAAATAATTTTAACTTCCCCATCTTCTCCAATTTTACTTTTAAAGAAGAAAGAAAATAAGAAAGTATCTGAATATGTTGCTCCTTTAAATCCCTATTTGGGATGCATGCTACCCTATTCCCCACTCCATCATATTTTAATGAAAGAATTAAATATACCAGTTGTTTGCACATCAGGAAATATAAGTGACGAGCCAATTACATATATTGATGAAGAAGCATTTGAAAAACTTAAAGGAATTGCAGATTATTTTTTAATCCATACAAGAGAAATAAAAAGATATGTAGATGATTCAGTTGTTAGAGTAATATTAAATAAAGAATATATAATAAGAAGGGCAAGAGGTTATGCACCAACTCCAATTATTTTTAAAGAAAATCTTCCAAAAATACTTGCAGTTGGAGGACATCTAAAAAATACAATTGCAATCTCAAAAGGGAAAAAAATATTTATTTCACAACATATTGGAGATTTAGAAAAAGAAGAAAGTTATAAGGGATTTTTAAAAATAATTGAAGATTTTAAAAAAATTTTTGAATTTGAACCAGAATTTATAGCCCATGATGCACATCCTGAATATTTATCAACAAAATATGCAAAGGAAAGTGGTAAAAAATTAATTCCTGTTTATCATCATCATGCCCATATTGTCTCATGTATGGTTGATAATGAAATAGAAGATGAAGTTCTTGGAATTTCATGGGATGGAACTGGATGGGGAAAAGATGGGAAAATATGGGGAGGGGAATTTTTAATATGTGATTATAAAAATTTTGAAAGAATAGGAAAATTCAGGGAATTTAAACTTTTAGGCGGTGATAAAGCAATAAAAGAGCCAAGAAGAAGTGCAATTGGAGTATTATATGAAATATTTGGAGAAAAAGCTTTTGAACTTGATCTTGAACCTATAAAATCTTTAAATGAGAATGAAAAAGAAATTTTTAAAAAGATGCTTATAAAAAACATAAACACTTTTTGGACAAGTTCTTCGGGGAGAATTTTTGATGCAGTCTCATCAATTATTGGAATAAAACAAAAAATAAGTTATGAAGGACAAGCGGCAATGATGCTTGAATGGATAAGTGACGAAAAAAATAGCGAATTTTATAATTTTGAAATTAAAGAAAAAGATGGAATTTTAATATTTGATTGGGAAGAAATGTTTGTGAAAATAATAGAAGATTTAAAAAAAGGGGTTAAAAAACAAATAATAGCATCAAAGTTTCATAACACCCTTGTTAATTTAATGTGGGAATTTGCAAATAAAGTTAAAATAAAAAATATATTTTTATCAGGTGGAGTCTTTCAAAACAAAATTTTATTAGAAAAAAGTTATAAGAAATTATCAAAAAAATTTAATGTTTATATCCATCAAAGAATACCTCCAAATGACAATGGAATTTCATTGGGGCAAATAATTATTGCGGCAAGAAATATTTGAAAATTCCACTTCCTGCTAGAACCCATAATATTTCTATAGGTGCTCTTCCAAAAATTAAAGAAAGAAAAAAATCCTTTGTTTTTACTTTTAAAAAACCTGCAAAAAAACAAAGCAAATCTTTTGGAATTCCAGGGATTGGTGCTATAAATAAAATAATAAGCCATAAAACACTTTTATTCAAAATCCTTTCTCTATATTTTTCAAATTTTTCAAATCTTTTTATACCTAATTTATTACCAAAAAATTTACCTATAAAAAAACCGATTAAAGAACCAGTAAAATTCCCTATAATTGCCATTATACTTCCAGCATAAGCCCCATATAAAAAACCCATTAAAAAAGGGAAAAAATGACCTGGAACTGGAGCAACTATAACTTGAAAGGAATGCAAAAGAACTAAAACAATTGGTGCAAAACCTTTTGTTTTTTTCACTATTTCTAAAACATGTTCTTTATTGTAAGGATAAAGAATAAATAAAAGATAGATTAATAATAAAAAAAATAAAAAAATAAGAAGCATTTCAAATTTTTTCATTATTAAAATTATAAAGGATAAAAATATTTTTAATAAATCATTTTTTATTTAAACTTTTTATGCTTTAAAATTTAAACTTAACAATGTGTCCAAGATGTGGAACAAAAAAGGACTTTATTCAGAAATGATAGAAAGAGAAATGGAAGAAATAGTGCTTTCAAAAGCTGATAATTTATCGGTGATCGAAAAAATGGTTTTACAAAAAGCGAGTGTAATAAGAAAAGCAGGAATATTTCCAGGAATTGGATACATATTTAAACATTACTTGATAAAGGAACTGGGTATTTAAATGAATGAGAAAAAAAACTTAATTTTATTTTTTGGGGATATCAAAGGCTTTACCACTTTCTGTGAAGGTAAAAAAACAGAAGAAATTTCCCTAATATTAAAGGAAATTTATAAAATATGTGAAGAAGAGATAAAGAAAAACAATGGAAAAATAATTTCTTACATAGGGGATGCAATCCTTGCAGTCTTTGGTTATCCTGAAGCTTCCTTAGAGGATTTTAAAAGACCATTTTTTACAGCACTTCAAATAAATGAAAGGCTTAAGAGAACTTTTCCATTATTGATGAAATTTTCAATACATTTTGACGAGGTGGAAGTATCAATTGATGAATTGGGAGAATTTTCAATTTTTGGCAATGGGGTAGATTTTGTCAAAGAAATAAATAAATTTTCATCTCCTGAAAATATGGTGGTATCTGAAAATATTTTTAAATTATTAAAAAATGAATATTTGTTCATAGGTCCTGAGGAAATAAATATTTATGGAAAAAGGAATTACATTTATAAAATAAATATAAAGGAATTAAAGGATAAAAATAATTACTTCAAAAGTTTAATTGATACAGAAGAAAAAAAGAAAAAATTTTATGAAATTTATGAAACATCTTTAAATATAGAAGAAACCTTTGAAGCAGGAATAGGACTTGCTTATTTATTAATAAGAGAAGGTAAATTTTATAGTGCATATAAAATAATTGAAGATTTAAAAAAAGAAGTAATGGATGAAAGTCTTGAAAAAGTTAGATTGTTAAATTGTCTCGCATGGTTATATTATGCAAATGGAAAATTAGAAGAGAGTAAAATTCAAATACAAAATTCTTTTAGAATTTATGAGGAAATTGACAAAGATTATAAAAATTTAGATATCCTTCTCAATATATTAAACATACAAGGGCTTATATCTTATAGGGAAGGGGATTATTTAAAAGCAAAAGATTTTTATGTGTATGGAATAAAAAAGGGTAAAAAAATAAATTCTTTAATTCCATTTTTAACAAATCTTGGAAATGTATACTTTCAAATGGGGGAATTTTTAAAATCCGAAAGCTGTCATAGATATTCATATAAATTAAAAAAGGAAACCAAAAAATATAAAGATTTACCAGCCACTTGCATTTCTTATTCAAATCTATTAATTGAAATGGGAAATTTAAATAAGGCAAAAAATTTATTAGAAGAAGCAAAAAGAATAATTGATGATTATTCTCTTGAATTTCTGGAAATATATTATTATTATACGCTCGGAAACCTATTATTCTTACAAGAAAACGAAGGAATTGAAGAATATCAAAAAGCCCTTTCCATCTGTTCTAAAATTGACAACAATTTCCCTGTTCCGATGATATTATCAGGTATTGCAATATACAATTCTTATAATTTAAAAGATAGAGAAAAAACCTTTAAAATTATTGAAAAGGCAATTTCACTTTCCGAGGAGCATAAAAATTTTGAATATTATTTATTTTCAAATTTAGCCCTTTTATATGCCTCAATTAGATTTGAAGAAAAATATGATGAAAAATCTTTTGAAATTTTAAAAATTATAAAAGAAAAAAAACATTTTAGATTTTTACCTGAGATTAGCAGAATGATTAGAGTAAAAGAAGATTTAAGAAAAAATAATATATTTAAGTATAAAAAAAATTTAATCGTTAAAATTTGAACTCTTAAAATGTTCCCATATGCTATGAATTATATCTTCTAAAAAGAATAATATAACTTTCAAAGGGTTAGGTAAAAAGGGAAATATAAAGGATAAAAAGGTAAAATAAGATAAAGAAGGAGTTGCTTCTTCCATAGAAACTTTTTTCTTTAAATCACTATAAATAACATCAAGATATGGTTCTGCCTTTTCAGGACCCAATTTTTTTATTATTTCTATTGCAACCTGTTCGTGGGGAGAAATAAATTTCCTTTTTCTACTTTCAATGAAATTTTTAAAATCTTTTATTTTCCCCCTTTCAAACCACATTCCATAACAAGAAGGACATATAAATATACCTTTAATTTTTATTGAAGGATTAACATAATTTCTCATTTCTTTATTACATAATGGACAGATTGGTATTTTACCATGAACCTCATCTCCCATTATACTCTCATCATCTATTTTTGAAATTTCTTGTTTATCCACAGAATAAGAAATACCTCTTTTAAAAAACAACCCACCACAATAATTGCATCTTTCAAATGAAACAATTTTACCAAATTCATTTTTTATTTCATAAATTTTTAAAGCATTCCCATCAAAGGGACAAATTAAATTTGAAATAAAATTTTTATTGATACTTTTATTAATTTTATCAAGAAATAAAATTGAAATTATTTTTTCTATTTCCTCTTTTTTAATAATTTTTTCTTCAATTGATTTAAGTGATACGCGCATTGTTTCTTTTGGCACAAATATTCCTCCACATTTTTTACAATAGAAGGCAAAAGAATTTAAAGGCAATAGAGGGTGAGTAAAAATATACATATCAGAAGAACAGGAAGGGCAACTTATCCTGTATTCACTTTCTTTTCTCTCTGAAATTATGTCCAACTTTGAGATTATTTTAAATTCTTCCTTATCAAAGAAGATACCACCGCATAAAGGGCAATAGTCTATTTCTATTTCTAGAATTCTTTCCTTTAATAAATTTCCGTGTCCAAAAGGACATTTCATTTTATTAGTATAAACTAAAATAAATAAAAATTAAAAATACCTATTAGATCAAAATTGAGTGTCCGTGAAATTCTTTAATGAAATGAACTAATGTTCAATTGATTTTTTCTTTATAGGAATTTTATAATTATAAATTTCAAAAGGAGGAAGATTTGGAGAAAAAAGAATTATCAGAAAAACTTGATACCCATATAGGAAGTGAAACACAATTAAAAGGTGATATAAATTCTTCTGCTGGTGTAAGAATTGATGGTGAATTTGAAGGAAATATAAATACAAAAGGATTTTTAATTGTAGGTAAAAGTGGTAAGGTAAAAGTAAATGAAGCAAAGGTGAAAGATGCAAGTATTGCTGGAAATTTTGAAGGGAAATTATTTGCTGAAAATAAAATTCATCTTGAAAAAGGAGCAAACTTTAAAGGTGAAATAACATGCAAACTCCTTGTAATAGAAGAAGGAGTAATATTCAATGGAACCTGTATAATGGGAGAAGGTGCTAAAAAAACAGAAGCAAAAAAGATTTAATGGAAAAAGATTTTTTATCAATAATTACAGTAAATTTTAATGGAGGAAAATATTTAGATTATTTTTTAAAATCAATCATTCTTTATCCACCTCCTATTCCATATGAAGTAATTGTTGTTGATAATGCTTCAAGGGACTTTTCTTTTGAAAAAGCAAAAAAGAAATATAAGAATTTTTTATTTATAAAATCAAAAAAAAATAGAGGTTATGGCGGTGGATGCAATCTTGGAATAAAATATGCAAGAGGAAATATAGTTGTCTTTTCAAATTCTGATATTATTTTATTTCCAGATACTTTTAAAAAATTATTAGAGGAGATTAAAAAAGATGAAAAGATTGGTTTAATAGGTCCAAAATTGATAAATCCTGATGGTTCCTTCCAACCAAGTTGTAGAAAATATCCAAGATTTAAATATCTTTTATTCGGAAGAAGGTCATTTTTTACAAAATATTTTAGAAATAATCCAATAACAAGAGAATTCATGTATATGGATTTAAAAGAAAGTGAAAATGGAAAAGTTCCTGTTGAAAGTTTAATGGGTGCTTTTATTATGATGAGAAAAAAGGTATATGAAGAAGTTAATGGCTTTGATGAAAATTTCTTTTTACATGCAGAAGATACTGATTTATGCTATAGGATTAAAAATAAGGGATATGAGGTATATTATTTTCCTCGCGCAAGTGTAATTCATTATCATGGTAAAAGCAGAAAATATCTTGGTATTAAATCAATTTATCTTTTGAGAAAATCAATATACCTTTTCTTTAAAAAACATTATAAATTAAATATTTTAAAAAAATTTATTTTAACAATTGGACTTATTCTTGGAACAGGATTTAATTATTTCACCCATATTTTCGGAAAAAAAGAATATTGATGGAAATTGTAAATCTAAAAATTGAAGGAGAAGAAAAAGAAAAAACATTAAGGGAAGCAAAAAAAGGAAAAAAATTAGAAGTTGATGAAGATATTATATTTGATTTTGAAAAAATAGCAATAGGTGCCTTTTCTCCATTAAAGGGATTTATGGATGAAGAAGAATTATTCTCAACAATTGAAAATATGAGATTAAAAAATGGACATCCATGGACAATACCCATAATACTTCAAATAAAAAAAGAGGATTTTGAAAGAATAGAAAAAGGAGAAAGAATATTTATTGAATTTGAAGGTAAAATATATGGGTTTATAGATGTTTTTGATAAATATAAAATAAATTTAGATTATGTATGTGAAAAAACTTTTGGAACAAAAGATGATAAACATCCAGGTGTATGGAATCTTAAAAGGAAGGGTGAATACTCAATAGGAGGAGAAATAGGACTTTTAGAAAAACCACCCCATCCTTTTAAGATGTATGAATATGAGCCATCTGAAACAAGAAAAATATTTAAGGAAAGAGGATGGAAAACTGTTTGTGCGTTTCAAACAAGGAATGCACCTCATAGAGGGCATGAATATCTTCAAAAACTTGCTCTTGAAATAGTTGATGGTCTTTTTATTCAACCAATTTTAGGAAGGAAAAAAGAAGGTGATTTTTCAAACGATACAATATTAAAATCATATGAGGTTTTAATAAAAAATTATTTCCCATCTGAAAAGGTATTCTTATCAGGACTTTCAACATGGATGAGATATGCGGGACCAAAGGAAGCAGTTTTTCATGCAATTGTAAGAAGAAATTATGGGGCAACCCATTTTATTGTTGGGAGAGACCATGCAGGTGTCGGAAATTATTATCCCCCTTATGCAGCCCATGAAATATTTGAAAATTTTAAAGACCTTGGAATTGAAATAATAAGGGTTTATTCGGTCTTTTACTGTAAAAAATGCGATGCTATAGTTTCAGAAAAGATATGCAATCATGATAAAAATTTTATAGAAGAAATAAGCATGACAAAAATAAAAAATATGATAAAAAATAAAGAAATTCCTGATGAGAAAATTTTGAGAAAAGAGGTTTTTGAAATTTTAAAAAAAGAAATTTGAAAAGGATTTTTATAATAGGACTTGATGGAACTCCTTATTCTCTTTTAAAAGAACTTATTGAAAATGGTGAGTTAAAAAATTTTAAAAAAATTTTTGAGGAAGGGGATTTCAAACAAATGGATTCAATTTATCCAACAGTATCACAGGTAGCATGGGCAACAATTTTTACAGGTGTAAATCCAGGAAGGCATGGAATATACGGATTTACTCATCTAAAAAATTTTTCTTATGAAATTTTTATTCCCAATTATAAAGATATTAAAGCAAAAACAATATACGAATATTTTAATGATTTAAAAATTGTTTCAATAAATGTTCCAATAACATATCCTGTTTTTAAAATAAACGGAATTTTAATTGGAGGGTTTCTTGCACCTGATTTAAAAAAAATAGCTTATCCTGAAAACATTGTTAATTTTCTTATGAAAAATAAATATATAATTGATGTTGATCCATGGCTTGCAAGAAAAGGAAAAAAGAAAGAATTTTTAGAAAAAATATATGAGGCAACAGAAAAAAGATTTTTAGTTATGGAGGAATTTTTAAAGGAAAAAGCAGAAATAAATATATTGCATATAATGGAAACAGATAGATTGTTTCATTTTTTCATGAAGGATAAAAAAACAATTCTTGACTATTTTAAATTTCTTGATAAAAAAATTTTTGATTTTTATAAAAAAATAGAAAAGAATTTTGAAATAATAATTTTATCTGATCATGGATTTTGTGAAATTGAAAAAGAGGTAAACATTCAAAGAATTTTAATAGAAAAAAATTTTTTAAGGTTTGAAAGAGAAGATTATGAAGAAATTTCTGAAATAAAAAGTGATTCAATATGTTTTTCAATGACACCTGGAAGAATTTATTTGAATTCAATTCAAAAAAGACCGAAGGCAATTTTTAAAGAAGCAGAAATAAAAGAAAAAATGAAAGAAGTTTTTGAAGTATTTAAAAATCTTGAATACGAAGGTAAAAAAGTAATAAAGGAAGTAAAAAGTAAAGAAGAAATTTTTGGAGAAAATCCAGAGGGGGAACCACCCGAATATTTATTAATTCCTGAAAATGGATTTGATTTAAAATCAGATTTAAAAGGGGAAAAAATATTTTATAATTCAGAGCTTGAAGGTATGCATACTTATGAAGACGCATTTTTATTTATAAAAAATTATAAAATTAAAAAAAGACCCGCATTGAAAGATGTTCTTCCAACAATTTCAAAAATTCTTGGGAGGGAATTTAAGGAATTTGAAGGAGAAATTTTAATATGAAGGAATTTAAATGGGAAAATATAAAAACATATTCAATAAAAGAGAGAAAAAATAAATTGAAGGTTTCTGATTTTATAAAAATTGAAAAAGACAAATTTCTTGATATACTTCCTGAATGTTTCAAAGCAAAGGAATTAAAGGAACTTGTTAATGATTTAAAAAGAGCAAAAGAAAATAAAAAAGAAATTGTATGGATGATAGGTGATGCAGTTATAAAATGTGGTCTTTCCCCTTTAATAAAAGAGATTGCAAAAAATGGATTTTTAACATTTCTTGCAGGGCAGGGAGCAGTTGCGATACATGATGTTGAAATTGCATTAATTGGAGAAACATCTGAAGATGTAAGTGAAACAATAAAGGATGGAAGATTTGGGATGGCAAAAGAAACTGGTGAATTTTTTGCAAAAGCACTTGAAAGGGGAAGAAAAGAAGGAAAGGGAATGGGAGAAATATTAGGAGCTTATCTTGAAGAAATTAATCCTCCTTTTAAAAATTTTTCATTAATTTATAATTTATACAAACTAAATATTCCAATGACCTTTCATGTTGCAATAGGGACAGATATAACTCATATACATCCACTTGCAAAAGGTGAAGATATTGGATTTTGCACCTTTAAAGATTTCCAAAGATTTTGTGAAAGGATTTCAAAACTTGAAGAAGGAGTAATAATTAATGTTGCATCAGCAGTTATAATGCCAGAAGTTTTCTTAAAGGCATTATCTGTTGCAAGAAATCTCGGATTTAAAGTTGAAAAATTTACAGCCTGCAACATTGATCAAATTCAACATTATAGACCAATGCAAAATGTTGTTATAAGACCAACTTCTTCAGGTGGAAAAGGATATTTTATAACTTCAAACATTGAAATATTTTTACCGGTTTTAGGTTTAATATTACTTGAAAGAATATAAAATAGCAATATTTGGACTCTCAAACTTACTCGGAAAATCCTTATATGAAATTCTAAAAAAGAAAAATTATAAAATTAAGGGATATTCAAGGAATAAAAAGGAATGGTTTAAAGATGAATATATAAAATGGGAAGGAAAAGTAAAAGAGATTGAAGAAAATATTATAATATATCTTGCAGGAATATCAGCAAACTGGCAAGTTATTAAAAATCCAGAAGAAGCAATTAATGTAAATATTAAATATCCATTTGAAATAATGAATAAACTTAAAGAGGGAAGCTATTTTTTATATGCATCAAGTGGAAGTGTATATCCTCCTCGGGAGGAGCCAAAAAAAGAGGAGGATGCAAATCCGCAAAATCTTTATGGTGCAACAAAATTTTCAGCAGAAATTTTACTTTCAAATTTATCAAAAATAAAGAAAATTAAATTTTGTGCATTGAGATTTTCAAGGATTTATGGAGAAGGGATGGAAAGAAATCCAATTGCTGATTTTTTAAAAGGGATTAAAAATAAAAAAGTGATTTTATATGATGATTTTGATGCTGAATATGATTATATATATGTAAAAGATGCATCAAATGCAATATTATTTTCAATTGAAAATGAAATTGAAGGAATTTTTAATATAGGAAGCGGAAAAGGAATAAAGGTTTTTGAAATAAAAAAAATTTTTGAAAACATTATAAAAGAAAAATTTGAGATTGAATTTAAAGATAAAAGAAAAGGCAAGGATATTTTAAATATAGATAAGATAAAAAAAATTGGATTTGAAATAAAATATAATATAGAAGAGGGAATACTCGAAACTTTCAATACGCTGATTTTTTAAAAAAATTGAAAATATCCTTTAAAAGGTAATCTCTATTTTTATAATTAACATTTATTATTTCACATTTTGAAAAATTTATTTCATTTTTTAAATTTTCAAAAACTTTTTCACCAATTGTTCCGAGAATTCTTGGTTTTTCAATCTCTAAAAGATTTTTTATCCATAAATAAAATTTTTTTGAAAAGAGTTCCATTTTCCCTATTTCATCAACTATAAGAATTTCACATTTATTTACATCTATTTTTTCAATTATTTTTTCAAAATTTTCAATGTTTACTCCATATTTACCAACTTTTGGCAAATTTATAAAATCTATATGAGATAAAATCATCTTCTCACCATCTATTCTTTCTATTTCAAATCCAATTCTCTTGCCTTTCTCCCTTATTTCCTTTGTTATAAATCCATCAATTTTAAAATTTTTCTTTAATTCTATTATGCTTTTAAAAATTAAAGTTGTCTTTCCTATTCTTGGTGGACCTTTTAAAAGTAAATGGAATTTCAAAATTTAAACAAAAGTCAAAACTGCCTCTTCAGCACCATCCCCTATTCTTTTCCCAAGTTTTAGAATTCTTGTATATCCAGAATTTCTATCCTTAAATTTCGGTGCTATTTCCTTAAATAATTTTTCAATAACTTCCTTATCCTGTAAAAAACTAAAAACTTGCCTTCTTCTTACTTGTGTATCTTCTTTTGCAAGTGTTATAAGTTTTTCTGCAATTCTTCTTGTTTCTTTTGCCTTTTGTAATGTTGTTTTTATTCTTCCATGTTTAAAAAAAGAAATGACCTGATTCCTTAAAAGTGCTTTTCTATGAGCCCTTGGTCTCCCGAGTTTTTTTAATTTCTTTTTGTGCCTCATCAAGTTCCTCCTTCTTCACATATTCACTTATATCCATTTCAAAACTGAGTCCAAATTCCTTCAATTTTTCTTTAATTTCTTCCATTGCTTTTTTTCCAAGGTTCCTTATTGCCATTATTTCTTCTTCCTTTCTTTGAACAAGTGCACCAACTGTATAAATTCCTACGGTTGCAAGGTTTGCTATTGTTCTTGGTGGTAAATCAAGTGTTTCAAGGTCACTTAAAAGTAAAAGTTTCATCTCCTCTTTTTCTTTCTTCACTTTTTCCACTGATTTTGGAGCAATAACTTTTTTCGGCTTTTTGACACCTATTTTCTCAATATGTTTTAAAAGAATTTCCTTTGCCTCTACAAGTGCTTCTAATGGCTTTTTTGAACCATCAGTTTCTATTTCAATTAAAAGTTTTTCATAATCAGTTCTGTGCTCAACTCTTACATTTTCTACAATAAAATTTACTTTTCTTACAGGGGAAAAATCAGCATCTATAAATATTGTATCATGAGGAAAAAGTCTTTTATCTATTACAGCTGTCTTTAGTTCTTCAAGAGGAAGATAACCCCTACCATTCATCACCCATACCTCCATTGCTATTTTTGAATTCTTTGATGTAAGTGTTGCAATTTTCTGTTTTGGAGTAAGTATTTCTACATCTGCAGGTGCTCTAAAATCTTTTGCAAAAACCTCAACCTCACCAATTGCTGTAAGTGGCATGTTTACATAAGGAGCATCACCTGTATATTTTACCCTTACTTTTTTAAGATTAAGGATTATCAAAGGAACATCTTCAAGAACTCCTTTTATAGATGAGAATTCATGGGATACACCATCTATTCTAACAGCAAATATTGCAGAACCTTGAATGTTTGATAGTAAAACTCTTCTTAAACTATTTCCTATTGTAATTCCAAACCCTCTTTCAAGAGGTGAAAACATGTATTTTCCGTAATTATCCTTTTCTTCAACTATTTCTATTCCTTCAGGTATAAAAAGTTCTTTTTTATACATTTTTACTCCTTTTTTAGAATTTTAAACTTTAGAATAAAACTCAACAATTAAACTTTCTTTAATCGGATGTGAAACATCCTCTTTTTTAGGCAACCTTAAAACTTTCCCCTCAAAATTTTCTTTATTAAGGGAAAGCCATTTTGGAACACGAGGAGGGTCTTTCTTATCATAACTTTGTCTTACAAATAAATTGTTTCTCATCTTTTCTTTTAAAGTTATTACATCACCTTCACATACAAGATAAGAAGGTATATTCACCTTTTTACCATTAACAAGAATATGCCCGTGAGTAACAAGCTGTCTTGCTGCTGGCCTTGATATAGCAAATCCAAGATGATATACAACATTATCAAGTCTTCTTTCTAAAAGTGATAATAAATTCTCTCCAGTATTTCCTGGCATTTTTCTTGCAATTTCAAAATACCTTCTAAATTGCCCCTCAGAAATTCCATAAATCCTTTTTGCCTTTTGTTTTTCTCTTAATTGCAAACCATAAATTGATAATTTTCTTTTTGCAGTTGGTCCATGAAAACCAGGTGGATATTTTCTTCTTTCAAATGCACATTTATCCGTAAAACATCTTTCCCCTTTTAAAAAAAGCTTTTCACCCTCTCTTCTGCACAACCTGCAACGAGGTCCTGTATACCTTCCCATTATACCCTCCTTCTCCTCGGAGGTCTACATCCATTATGAGGTATCGGTGTAATATCCCTTATAGCAACAATTTTAAGACCTGCTGCATGAAGTGTTCTTATTGCTACTTCCCTTCCTTGACCTGGTCCTTTAACCCTTACTTCAACCTCTCTTATTCCCATATCAAGTGCCTTTTTTGCTGCTGCTTCTGCTGCTTTTGAAGCTGCATAAGGAGTCCCTTTCCTTGTTCCCTTAAAACCAACTGAGCCACAGGAAGCCCAGCAAAGAGTATTTCCATTTCTATCTGTAATAGTAACTATTGTATTATTGAAGGTTGATTGAATATACGCTATTCCAAAAGTATCTGCTAATTTCTTTTCCTTTTTTTTGCCTCTTCCCTTCCTTGCCATTATCCTTCTCCTTTTTTCTGTTTTAATCTTCTAAATATGTTGCCTCTTGGACCTTTTCTTGTTCTTGCATTATGTCTTGTCCTCTGTCCTCTTACAGGCAATCCCATTTTATGTCTTAATCCCCTATAACATCCAATCTCTATCAATCTTTTTATATTCCTTTGAATTTCCGCCTTTAAAGCACCTTCAACCTTCAATTTATCTACTTCTGATTGTAATTTGCTAACCTCTTCAGATGTCAAATCCTTAACTTTTTTATTCGGATCAACACCTGTTTCTCTTAAAATTTTTTTTGAAGTTGAAAGCCCTATCCCATAAATGTAAGTTAAAGCAATTTCAATCCTCTTATTTTTTGGCAAATCAATACCTGCAATCCTTGCCATTTTAACCCTGCCTTTGTTTATGTTTTGGGTTTTCACAAATAACCATTATCTTACCCTTCCTTTTAATAATTTTACATTTTATACATCTTTTTTTAACAGAAGATTTTACCTTCATAAAACCTCCTAAAATTTATATCCAATTGAAAATCTATAATTATCTGTTTCAAAAGAATAGATGTCAGAATCAACACCAACATCAAATATAAATGATTTAAAAATTAAACCTCCACCAAATGTCCATCCAACTCTTCTACCAGCATAATCTTCAAAACGACCGATTCTTGCTGAAATAAAATCATAATAGGTATATTCAATCCCAATATTTCTCCAGGTATCCTTCCATACTTCTTTATAACCCTCTTCCTTTAAATCTTCAAAAAGATTTACAATAACTTTTGTTATTTCTGCTGCCATTATAATTTTATGGGACTGAGTATATATTGGTCTATATGAAAAACCTGCTTTTAAAGTATAAGGAAGTGGGTCTCTATCACCTCCTTTTTTTGTAAATTTAACAGAAGGACCTATATGAAGTATTGATGCACCAAACTGAAGACCTTTTGGAAAATCAAATTTATAAAGAATTCCTGAATCAAACGCATAGGATAAGGCAGCACCTCCTCCACCTGTTTCTGGATAAATTTTCCTTACAAGCCAATCAGGTGCTAAAAAACTATATACTGTTTTTAATGTAAAACCAATTCCCAATTTTTCCTTAAATTTGATTCCATATGAAATACCTGCTGTAAAATCAAAATTTCTAAATCTTGCTATAACTGTGCCATCTTCCAATTGTGCTTCTGTTTCACCTGTTGTTAAATATACTCCATGAACTCCTATATTTCCATATTGAGGAATTGGTCTTACAAATCCTAAAAATTCATAATACATATCAGGCCAGAGGGCTGTTAACCAGTTTGAATGTTGAAGTGTAACTTCATTCTTTTCAAAAAATGCAATTGCTCCTGGATTATAATAAAGGGCTGTTGCATCTTCACCTATTGAAACAAATGCTCCACCCATACCAACTGCTCTTGCACCAGGATAGATTGTTAAAAAAACCATTGTAGCATCATTTGTGGATGCAAATAAAACACCTCCTAAAATTAATCCTATTAATTTTTTCATAATTTTTCACCTCTTTCTAATTTTTAGTTTATAATTTTAAAGTATCTTTATTAAAAATTGCAAGTTTGAAATAAAAAACTTTATAATTTTTAAAATGAAAGTCCTTATAATAGGAAGTGGTGGAAGAGAACATGCAATTGCTTTTTGGTTTTCAAAATTTGGTCATGAGGTAATAGCAATACCTGGAAATCCTGGTATTGAAAAAATAGGTAAAATTTATCCTTATTCTCCACTAAATTTTGAAAAAATAAAAGAGGTTGCAAAAATTGAAAAAGTTGATGCAATTTTACCTGGTCCAGAAGAACCAATTGTAAAAGGAATAAAGGATAAGCTTTCAAATGAATTTTTTGTATATTCACCTTATTCAAAAGAAGCAAATTTAGAAGGAAGTAAGGCATTTGCAAAAGAATTTATGAGTGAAAATGGTGTTCCTACTGCAAAATATGAAATATTTGATGAATCAAATAAGGCACATGAGTATATTGAAAAGATAAAAAGACCATGTGTTGTAAAGGCATCAGGACTCGCTTCTGGTAAAGGAAGCATTGTTTGTAAAAATAAAGAAGAGGCACATGAAGCAGTTAAAAAAATTATGGAAGAAAAAATTTTTGGAGATTCCGGAAATGTAATTGTTATAGAAGATTTTTTAAGGGGTGTTGAATGTTCAATAATTGCACTTATTGCAGGAGACGAATATTTAATGTTTTTACCATCACAAGACCATAAACCTGTTTATGATAATGATGAAGGACCGAATACCGGTGGAATGGGTGCTTATGCTCCTTTACCCTTTTTAAACAATGAAATTTTAGAAAAAATAGAAAATGAAATAATAAAAAGAACAATAAGGGGATTTGTAAGAAAAAATTTTGAATATCAAGGTGTTCTATACGCAGGACTTATGATAGGAAAAGAAGGCATTTTTGTTCTTGAATACAATGTGAGATTTGGAGATCCTGAAACACAACCACTTGTTTATCTTGTTGATACAGACCCTGAAATTATAATCAATAAAACAAAGGAATTTAAACTTGGTTCTATAAATTTAAAATTTAAAGAGGGTTTTGCTTTATGTGTTGTTCTTGCCTCAAAAGGATATCCAGGAAAATATGAAAAAGGAAAAGAGATAAAAGGTTTGGAAGAATGTGAAAAAATTCCTGATGTTTATGTTTTTCATGCAGGAACAAAAAGGGAAAATAATAAATTTTTTACAGATGGAGGCAGAGTGTTAGGAATTTTAGGATATGGTAAGACATTAAACGAAGCAAAAGAGAAAAGTTATGAAGGAGTTAAAAAAATATATTTTGAAGGAATGCATTATAGAAAAGATATAGGTAATAAAGGTTTTAAAAAACTGGAGGAACTTTTATGAAAGTGATAGAAGTAAATACTTCTTCAAGGGAAGAGCTTTTAGATATAACAGAAAAAATAATTGAAATAATTAAAAAAGAAGGATGGAAAAATGGAATTTTATTTTTGTATGTTCCCCATACAACAGCAGGAATAACAATAAATGAAAATTATGATCCATCTGTTTCAGAGGATATTTCTGACAATCTAAAAAGAATATTTCCACCTGGTAAAAATTATAAACATACTGAAGGAAATGCAGATTCTCATATAAAATCATCTATTGTAGGAAATACAACATTTCTGTTTTTAGAAGATGGGAAACCTGTTTTTGGAACATGGCAGGGAATATTTTTATGTGAATTTGATGGACCAAGAAAAAGAAAAATTTATTTAAAATTTTTTGAGGAAAAATAGGGGGTAAAATGGAAGAAATAAAAAAAGAACAAATAGAAGAGGGAAAATCTATTGCATGGCTTTCATATATTCTTATCCTTGTGCTTGTTCCACTTTTAATTCAAAGAGAAAATCCTTATACAAAATTTCATATAAAACAAGGACTTTCACTACTTATTACCTGGATTATACTTTACATTATAGGACTTATTTTTAACTTTGTTCCAATTTTAAGAGTAATTGTATGGTTTTGTGTATGGGCTTTCACAATTGTTTTAGCTGTGATTGGAATAACGAACTCATTGAATGGTAAAATGGAAAAATTGCCAATAATAGGTGATTTTGCAGACAAATTTAACATTTAAAAAAAATATAATTATCTTTATCCTTATAATTTTAATTTTTTACCTTTATGGTTTTTTATACCATTTTTTTCCGCCAAATGAAAAAAGAGGGAATATTCCTTTTAGAATAAATAAAGGAGAAAGTTTAATCTCAATTTCAAAAAATTTAAGAAATTCTCGTATTATAAAAAATGAAATTTTATGGTTATTTTCTGGAATTTTAATGAGGGAAGAAAATAAAATTTTAGAAGGGCTTTACTTTTTGAAAAATAATATGAATGAAATTTTATGTTTTAAATCAATAAGATATAAATTTTCTTTAGTTCCATATGTAAAAATAACAATTCCAGAAGGTTCTAATTTAAGAGAAATTTCAAGAATTATTTCAAAAGAATTAAATGTTCCTTTTGATTCCTTTTATTCCTTCTTTACTTCACGAGAGAAAATAAGACCAATTTTTGAAAAATTCAATATAAATCCTGCAAATACATTTGAAGGATATATTTTCCCTGATACCTATATCTTTCCATCAGGTGTAACTCCGTATGAGGTAGCAACAAGGGGAATTGAAAATTTATTAAAAGTTTTAAAAGAAATCGGTTATGATACATTAAAAAATAATCTTGATTTACACAAAATTTTAACTCTTGCATCAATTGTTGAAAAAGAAGCAGTTTTTGATTTTGAAAGACCTTTAATTGCTTCAGTATTCTTGAATAGATTAAAGAAAGGAATGCCACTTCAAGCTGATCCAACAATTAAATATATTATAGAAAAAAAGGGTAATTTATCTCTTTCAGATTTATTAATTGATTCCCCTTATAATACTTATAAATATAAAGGATTGCCACCAGGACCAATATGTTCACCAGGAAAATCGTCAATAAAAGCAGTAATTTATCCTGAAAAAACAAATTATTTATATTTTGTTTCAAAAGGGGATGGAACCCATTATTTTTCAAAAAGTTTTGAAGAGCATAAAGAGAAAAAAATAATTTATAAAAAGGAATGGGATTTTTAAAGGGCGCGTGGCGGAATGGAAGACGCGGTGGGTTCAGGACCCACTGGGGAAAAATCCCGTGGAGGTTCAAGTCCTCTCGCGCCCATTTTATAAATAAAAATTTTTAAGAAATCACTTATAACTAAAATTGCAGGATTTTTTATTTCTCTTGAAACAAAAGAGGTTCTTAAAAAAATTACAGAAATCTTAGAAGATACCTTTAATGCTCAAAGGATTTCAATTTTTAGAAAAAAAGAAAATGAAAATTTCTTTGAGTTTTATATTTTTTCAAAAGGTGGTGAAGAATTAAAGAAAATAAAAGTTCCTATAGGAAAGGGAATAAATGAATTAAAGGATGTTATCCCGTCAATTTACTATCATCATGAAAGATATGATGGAAAAGGTTATCCTGAAGGCAAAAAAGGAGAAGAAATACCTCTTATAGCAAGAATAATAAGTATAGTTGATGCTTTTGATGCAATGGCATCTGATAGACCATACAGAAAAGCACTCCCTAAGGAAAAAATAATAAAGGAACTTATAAAAAATAAAGGTAAGCAATTTGACCCCTATCTCGTTGAAAAATTTTTATCCCTTGAAGAAGTTAAAAAGATTTTAAATGAACTATAAAGTTTATTATAATAATAATCTAAAAAAGGAGGAAAAATGAAAATTGCTCCAATTGAGATAAGAAATGCAGAATTTCCTAAAATATTCAGGGGGTTTGACCCTGAAAGAGTAAGGAGTTTTCTTGAAACAATTGCAGACCAAATGGAAGAACTTATAAAAGAAAATATTTCCCTATCTGAAAGGATTAAAGAACTTGATACAAAAATTGAAGATTATAGAAGAATGGAAAATATTATGAAGGAGGCACTTCTTACAGCACAAAAAGGAGCAGAAGAATTAAAAAGAAATGCTGAAAAGGAGGCTGAACTTTTAATAAGGGATGCGAAAATAGAAGCTGAAAAAATTCTGAATGAGACAAAAGAAGAACTTAAAAGATTAAGGCAAGAAATTGAAGAAATAAAAGCAAGGAAAAAATCTCTTTTACTTGAATTCAAAACAATAATTGAAACACAAAAAAAATGGATTGATGCAATGCTTGAAAGAGAGCAATGAAATTTGAGAAAATATCAAAAATAGTGCAATTTTTAAAATCAAACGAAATTGATAATATTTATGTTGGAATTATTATAGGAAGTGGAATAAAAGGTTTGATGGAAAGTTTTGAAATTAAAAAAGAAATTTCATATTCTGAAATTCCATATTTCCCTTTGCCTACAAGTCCTGGTCATGAAGGAAAAATTAAATTTTCTTCTATTTCTGATAAAAACATTTTGTTTTTTTGTGGAAGATTTCATTATTATGAAGGATATAATATGGAAGATATTATTTTACCCATATATTTAATAAAATCTCTTGGAGGAAAAATTTTAGTAACAACAAATGCAGCAGGTGGATTAAATCCACTTTTTTCCACAGGTGATATTATGAGGATTATAGACCATATAAATCTATTTCCTGAAAATCCATTAAGGGGAATAAAAGATGATAAAAAATTTGTTTCAATGATAGATGCTTATGACCCTGAAATTGGCTCTTTGTTTGATAAAATAGCAGAAGAAGAAGGAATTGATTTAAAAAGGGGGATTTATGTTGGTTGGCAGGGTCCAAGTTTAGAAACAAGGGCAGAATATAAATTTTTAAGAATAATAGGAGGCGATGCAGTTGGAATGTCAACAATTCCTGAAGTAATTGCAGCAAGATATCTTGGTTTAAAAGTTCTTGGAATCTCAATAATTACAAACATGGGAATAGGAGAAATAACCCCCCATTCCCCTTCTGATATAGTTAAAATTGCTGAAAATTCCTCAAAAATTTTAGGAAAGTTAATTTTAAAATGGATAGAAAAACTTTAATATTCATTCTTTTAATTTTTTTAAATTTTTGTAAAGAAGATAAATTAAAAAAAGCAGAAAGATTTTTAAAAGAAGGAAAAATAGAAGAAGCAGAATATCTTGTCCTTGATTATTTAAAGAAAAATGAAAAAGATTCGAGGGCTTTACTTTTACTTGCAGACATATATTTTACAAATGGTGAATATTATAAATCTTTGCAAATTTTAAAGAAAATACCAGAAAAAGAAATTTATAAAGAAAAAATTTTAGAAAATGCAAAATACATTTTTGAAAAAACAAAATACTCTGCAAAAGAAATTGCTGTTGAATCTGCTGAAATCATTCTTTTATTATCACCTGATTATTATGAAAAGGAATTTTATAGTTATTTAGGTAAAATTTATTTAGAAAAGGGGAAAACTTCTGAGGCAGAAAAAATTTTTAAAAAAATCTGGGAAAAAGAAAAAGATTATAATAGTTTTTTAAATCTTTTAAATTTACTTTATGAGAAGGGAGAATATCTTGAAATTGTTAATCTGGAAGAAGGGATACCTGAAAAATATTTAAGGAATGAAAGAATAAATTTTATAATTGGAAATTCATTATTTGAAATTTCAAAGATTTATTATACAGAAGAAAAAATAGATTCCGCATTAATTTTTATTGATAAATTCTTGAAAATTAAAACTCCTCCTTTAAAAGTTGCAGAAGCCTATTATATTAAAGGAGAAATTTTACTTTCAAAAGGTGACACAATTTCTGCAATTGAAAATTTTTATAATGTTATAAAAGAAAACCCTGCAAAGGAAACCGGCTTACTTAAAAAAGTTAAAGAAAGATTAAAGGAGTTAAAAAAATGAAAGAAATAGATATAAGGGATGTTTCAAAATATGAAGGTGAAAAGGTTAAAATAAAAGGATGGCTTTATAACAAAAGGTCTTCGGGAAAAATTCATTTTTTAATAATAAGAGATGGGACAGGTTATATACAGGGTATAGTTGAAAAGAAGAATGTGAGTGAAGAGATTTTTGAACTCTATGATAAAATTTCTATTGAAACTTCCCTTGAAATAGTTGGTAAAATAAGAAAGGACGAGCGTTCACCTTTTTTATATGAAATGGATATTGAAGATATAAAAATTTACCATCTAACAAATGATTATCCAATTACGAAAAAAGAACATGGTATTGGATTTTTACTCCCTTTAAGACATCTCTGGCTGCGTTCAAGAAAACAATGGGCGTTAATGAGAATAAGACATACTGTTATAAGGGCGATAAGAGATTTCTTTGACGAAAGAGGATTTATTTTAATAGATGCTCCAATTTTAACACCTTCTGCATGTGAGGGAACAACAACACTTTTTGAGACCGATTATTTTGGTGAAAAAGCATATCTTTCACAATCAGGACAACTGTATATGGAAGCAGCATGTATTGCCTTTAAAAAAGTTTATTGTTTTGGACCAACTTTTAGAGCAGAAAAAAGTAAAACAAGGAGACACCTGATGGAATTCTGGATGGTTGAACCAGAAATTGCATTTGCAACTTTAAACGATATAATGGATTTAAGCGAAGAATTTGTTGTGTATATAGTTGAAAGGGTTTTAGAAGAAAGAAAAGAAGAATTAAAAATACTTGAAAGGGATATATCAAAACTTCAAAATATTAAAAGACCCTTTTATAGGATTTCATACACCGAAGCAGTTTCATTTCTCCATGAAAATGGTTTCCCTGATTTTAGATGGGGGGATGATTTTGGGGCTCCTCATGAAGTTAAAATTTCTGAAAACTATGATAAACCTGTTATTGTCCATAGATATCCAAAAGAAGCAAAAGCATTTTATATGAAAGAAGATCCTGAAAACCCAAAAGTAGTTTTATGTATGGATATGCTTGCACCTGAAGGTTATGGAGAAATAATAGGGGGGAGTCAAAGAGAAGATGATTATGATAAACTTTTAAAAAGGATGCAGGAATTAAATATGCCCATTGAAGATTATAAATGGTATCTGGATTTAAGAAAATATGGTTCTGTTCCACATTCAGGATTTGGTCTTGGACTTGAAAGAACAATACAATGGATTAGTGGATTACACCATATAAGAGAAACAATTCCATTTCCAAGAATGCTTGAAAAAATTTACCCTTGATTTTTTTAAAATTTTACTTTATAATTAAAATTTTTAGATTGAGGAGGTGGAAAAATGAAGGAGAAGGAATGGGTTATTTATCTTGGAAAAGCGGTTGAAAGTTTTATAAATGAGATCAAAGGAAAATTTCCAGAAGAAGCAAAGGAACATTTAAAGAATGCTGCAAAAGAATTTATGCTTGCCTTTAAATCAATTCTTGAGAAAAAGATTGAAAAAATTGAAAGCAAAAAAACTAAAAAAACAAGCAAAATAAAAGTAGAATAATTTTTGCCAGGTATATTTTTATTTTTTGATGCTAATAAAAATCTAAAAAGGGAAGAAATTTTAAAAACATTAAAGGAATTTCCCTTAAAAAATTATAAAGTTGATTTAATTTTTCAAGACGATTTTTTTCTTGTTTTTTCAATCTTTTACAATTTTTATCCCTTTAAAATATTTAAAAATAACAATTTTTTAATTTTTTTTGAAGGAAAAATTTACAATAAAGATGATAAAGAAATAGAAGAGAGGTTAAAGGAAATATATGAAGATTTTTTAAAGGATTCAAAATATAAAGACAAAATAAGAAATTTTATCTCTGAAACTGATGGTGAGTATATAATAGGAATTTTTGACAAAAATAAATTTTTAATTTTTAACGACTCACTTGGAAGATTACCCCTTTATTATTTTAAAAATGAAAAAAATTTTTTCCTTTCAAGGGACATAGGAGTTTTAAATAAAATTATTCAAAAAAAGGAAATTGACCTTGAAGGAATTTTAGAATATTTAATTTTTATGTATCCAATTGATAATAAAACATTAATCAAAAATGTTCAAAGAAGTTTTCCAGGAGAAATTTTTGAATTTAAAAATGGAAAAATAAAAATTTATAAAATATTTGAATGGAATTTTGAAGAAAAGCAAAATATTTCTTATAAAAAATCTTTAGAAATTCTTCATGAAAATTTTATTGAAGGATTAAAAAATAGGGTAGAAAATTTTAAGGATTTTAATTTGATTCTTGGATTAAGTGGTGGATTTGATTCAAGAATAGTTTTCTTAGGTTTAAAAAAATTAAATTTTGATTTTTATCCTGTTACATTTGTTGACCCTGATAAAAAGCATTTAAAGGACTTATTTGTTTCAAAAAAAATTGCGGAAATTTCAAAAATGAATTTAAGAATTTTTGATATTAAAGAGTTTAAACTGGAATCAATTAAAGAGTTGATAGAAATAAAAGGTGGTTTAAATTATGCTGAAATGGGTTTTTTAATTGATTTTTTAAAAGAAGCAAAAAAAACATATGGTGAAAAATCTATTTATTTTACAGGTGATGGGGGGGACAAAATTTTACCATACATTTTACCGGAAAAGAGATTTAAAGATTATGAAGAACTTTTAAAATGGATAATTATCAAAAATAAAATTTTTGGGCTTGATGAAATACAAAAAATTTCAAATTTAAACATAAAAAAAATTAAGGAAAATATTTTAGAAAAAATTTATCTTTATCCTGAAAAAAATTTAAATTATAAATATATCCATTTTTTATTTTATGAAAGATGTTTTAACTGGCTTTTTGAAGGTGAAGATAGAAATAGATATTTTATGTTTTCAACCACTCCTTTTTATGCATTAGAACTTTTCAAAAATGGTATACTTATTCCTGATGAATACAAAAAATATTATAAAATCTATAAGGATTTTTTTAAAATTTTGGATGGAGAAATTGCAAAAATAGAAAAATCTTTTTACGGATTTAATATTTTTTCAAAAAGGATGCTTTTAAGAGAATTTTTAAAATACAATCTCTCTAAATTTTTATTTGTTACACAAATTATTGAAAAAAATAAAGAAAAAATTTATACCCCCCCTTTTCCTTTAAAAGGAAAATTTATTGAATTAATGAAAAAAAATGAAATTTTAAAAGAAATATTTAATTTTAAAAATTTAGAAAAAATCCCTTTAACCAAAAACAAATTTTTTACCCTTTTAACCCTCCTTTTATTTTTTGAAAATTTTTAAAATTGCCCTTAACCTTCCTACATAACTCCAAATTTTTTCAACTTTAAAATTAATTCCCCTTTCACTTGAAAAATTTAAAAAGTCAAAAAGATTTTCCTCAAAAGAACAATATAAACAGGTAGTTCCTTTCATCTCAATATAAATTTTATCCTTTATTTTTTTAATTTTTTCAATTATAACTTCTGGTGCTCTCCATAAATGGTATTCATTTTTCAAAATTTCAAAAATGTCCAATTTTTTATAATTTTTAAAAATTAAAGAACCGTTTTTAAATTTTGTGAAGATTGAATAAACTTTTACTCCGTTTAAAAGTGCTTCATAAACCTTTTTTGAAAATTCAAAATGAGTTAAAGAATTTGGAGCAAAATTTTCAGCATCCTCTCTTTGAATTATAAATACAATCATTGAATCGTAACCTTCTTTCTTTTTCCTGATAAGTAAATCAATGTGTTTAACACCTCTTTCTGTCGGTGCATCTGGAAATGCTGCAATTTTGTTTATTAAAAGAGTGCAGGATTTTATCTCACAAAAAATTTTTCTTTTATTATTTTTTAAAACAAAATCAATTTTTAAACCATCTATTTTTTTATCTTTACCTTCTATTTTAAATCCCTTTAAAAAAGGAATTTTATTTTTTAAAATCAATTTCTCAAAAAAATCATTTACATAATGGGAATCAACTCCAATCCATATGTTTTGATTTTTAACACCTAAAATTTTGTAAGGAAGTCCTTTTTCTTTTTTAAAAAGTAATACTTCATTTTTCTCCTTTAATATTTCTTTTAATCTTCCTGAATTTGGAAGATAAGCCATTTCCTTTCTTTTATTTACTTCAACCAAAACAGTAAATCTATTTATCCTTTTTATAAATCTACCTTTTATTTTCATTTATAAAATTATAAACTTTTTGATTTTAAAATCCAAAAGCCCTTATAATTTTTGAAAAATTTAGGAGGTTTTATGAAATTTTTAATTCTTTTATTTTTAATAAATCAGGTAAAATTATAAATTTAAACGGAGGTAAAAATGAAAAAAACAATTGCAGGAATAATAATGGGGATGCTAATCTTAACAGGATGTAAAAAAGAAGAAAAATTCACTGATGAAGATGCAATAATTGAAATTATAAAATCAAATCCCTTTTTCAAACAAACTGCTCCTGCTGGAAACGATTCTGCTTATATTTCCTTAAAGGAAACAATAAATCCACTTTTCTGGGGAAGGGAAATTAAAAATATACCTTCACCAAAAATTGAAATTTATATATTAGGAGATTCTGCATTTGTAAATTATACAGGTTATGATGAAGGAATCTTACACCTTTGGGCTTATGTTCCTGATTCAAACAAAGTAAAATATTATAAAAAAAATTTCTCAGATATATCTTATATAAAAGCAACTTTCAAAAGAACAGGAAGTATAAGTGATCCGCACAGGGGATGGGAATTATGGAGTATAACAGGTATTCATGCTCTTTCAAAGGATATGAATCCTGATTTTAAAATTGATTCAATGGAGGTAAAACTTGCCAACAAAATAATAAAAGTTAAAAATCCATTAACATTTCAAAAAATTTCAGAAATTGATACTGTTTTAAAAAATGATGAAGTTGGAATAAAGGTTTATGTAAATAAAGATGTTAAATATCCATATTTCCATTTATTGGGTCCTCAGGATAAACATTTCCGAATTCCAATGGATGAAATCTCACCTGGTATTTATGAAAAAAATGTTGTTGATTCATCTGATGTAAGTGGTTATCATTGGGTTGTTGTAGATATAATCGGAGATGAAACTCTTGGAACAAGCGAAGGTGTTTATAAATCAGAACTCTGGTTTTATCTTTATTATAAAAAGTGAAAATTTTTATATCAATTGATATAGAAGGAATTCCTGGTGTTGTTTCTCTTGAACATGTAAGAAAAGAGGGAAAAGATTACGAAAAAGCAAGAAAATGGATGACAGAACATCTTTTAATCACTTTAAACTCTTTAAAAGAAAATGGAATTTCTGAAATTATAGTAAATGATTCACATGGGGATATGACAAACCTCTTACTTGACGAAATCCCAGAAGAAGTATATGTTATAACAGGATATTTGAAAAAATTTTCAATGCTGGAAGGAATTGAAGGATGTGATGCAGGAATATTTCTTGGATATCATTCAAGGGCAGGAAGTTTTGGTGTTTTAGACCATACATATTTTGGAAAGGTAGTTTATGAAGTAAGAATAAATGGGAAACCTTATGGTGAATTTGGAATAAATGCTTTTGTTGCAGGTAATTTTAATGTTCCAATTATTCTTTTAAGTGGTGATGATGAAGTTATAAATGAGGCAAAATCTTTAATTCCTGAAATTGAATATGTTTTAACAAAGAAAAGAAGAAGCAGATTTTCTGCTTTAAATTATTCTTTTAAGGGAATTGAAAAGGAAATCAAATTAAAAGTAAAAGAAGCATTAAGGAAATTTAAACAAAGCATAATAAAACCTGTTAAAATAGAAGGTGAAGTAGAAATTGAAGTTGATTTCATAAATAGCGCAATGGCTGATATTGGAGAAATTATGCCAAAAACAAAAAGAAAATCAGCAAGAACATTGTTTTATAAAGCAGAAAATATGATTGAAGCATATATGGCACTCAGAACATGGATAAACTTAGCAAGCACTGTCTTATGAAAAAATAAGAAAAATTTTTTACTTTAGCCCTGTATATTCTCTTGTGGATGATGAACCTACTTGGTCCCCTGACGGTAAATTAATCGCTTATACACATTTTCCTTACTTTGAAAAATTTCAAAAAGATTTTAGACTTTTAATAAAATAATTGAATTTTAAAATTAAAAATTATAGGTTTTTACGATAAATATGGCTTAAAAGCCACAAGAGATGCTTTTGAGATTTCAAAAGGCACAATATATGAATAGAAAAAGAGATTGAAGGAATCTGGTAATTACCCCCTTGAATTTATCCTTAATCAACTTAAAAATAAATACCAGTCCAGAACGTTATGGCATTATACAAGGGCTTGACTTTTATTTTAAAAAACTTTATAAATTATAATAAAATATATGAAAATTTTAAAATTGAATTTGATGCTTATAATTTTTTCTTCTCTTTTTTCTATTGAGATTTCTCCACCTATTGAAGTAAGTCCTGATTCAATATGGGCCATATGGAGTTGGATTTGTGTTGATTCAATTGGGAAAATATATGTTTTTTGGGAACAAATGGATGGCATATATTTTAGATATTTTGAAGATGATATTTCTTCCCCTCCTCAAAAATTTTTTAATGAAAAACCTGATGAGGAAACAGGCCCTGTTGTGGATAAATACAATCGTATTTGGTTTTTTGCTAAACCTGATGTTGTTAATATTTATGGAAGATATATTTATGAAAATGAATTAAGTCCTATTATTTATGTTCCTGTTTTTCCTTCGTGTAATATTGCTCCTCAAATAGAATCAGATGCTAAAGGAAATTTATGGGTTGCATGGACAACACATTTTTGGTCTCATGAACCCATTTTTACAAGATATTATAATGGTTTAAAGTGGTCAGATACTTTTTCTGTTTGTTATTTAGATAGTATAAAGGAGATAGGAAGTTATACACACCGTCTATTTAAGGATAGAGAAGGTAATATGTGGATTTTATATGAAACTGATTTATATGATGAAAAAAATCCAGATACCGTAATACATTCAATTTTACTTAGGAAATTTGAAAATGGAAAATGGGGGAGACATTATATTGTAAATAAAGAAAATGCTACAAATTTTGGAAACATTACTCATACAAAAAGTGAATATATGGTTGTTTTTCCAAGAAGAGTTACAATTCAATGGTGGCCAGGGCTATTTAAATTTGAATTATATGCATTAAATTTTCTTGATTTTTCAACTACTTATTTACAAAAAATATGGGAGGAAGATAGCACTCCAGTAGCTGGGGTGCGTTCATCTCTTCATGTAGATGAGGAAAATCGTGTATGGTTTTTATCTCCTCTTTTACATCCACTTCCCCAAGGTAGTCATGGACTTCATCTTCAATTATTTGATGGTAAATGGTCAAAACCCGAAATAATAGAATTGAGTGATTCTTCTTCCAAATTTTATTATTGTGGTTCTGCATATGATCGTTTCAGAAAAAGAATATGGTTTACATATAATTTAATGAATAAAATATATTTAAGATATATAGATATAAGTAATGTTCCAGCAACTTGTGATTTTACCTTTTTATTTTTTCCAAATATTATCCGAAATAAAAATACAACTATGATTTCATTTATGGGTGTAAATGAAAAAGATATTGTAAATATATACGTTTATGACATAACTGGAAGGAAAATAAAAGAAATAATAAGAAATTTAAATAACCTTCCAAATTTTTATCGTTTTTACTGGACACCTGATAAATTTTCTTCTGGAAATTATTTTATTTGTATTGATACAAAGAAAAAGAAAAGTTTTCTAAAAATAATTTTAATAAAGTAAAGGAGGAAAAATGAAAAGATTTAAGAATATAGGATTGCTTATAGGAATTCTATTTTTAAATGAATTAAAAGGCACTCCTCCAGATTTTAAAATAAATATAATTTCTTCTGATTTTTATGAACTCATTTTTGAAGTTGAGATACAGAATTTTCATATAAAGGATACATTTGTTGAAAATAAATTTTATCAAAAGATTAAGATTTTTCCAGAAGAAGGATATACAGGCGAAATAGGAAAACCTGAATTACCTGTGATTACAAGGTTTATTGCTATTCCCCCACAATCAGGAGTATATGCTGATTTTGAAATTTTTGAACAAGAAACACTTTATAATATTGTTGTTTTCCCATCTCAAATAGGGATATTTGGTGATTCAATTTATCCCTTTGAAATAGATGAAACTTTTTATAATCAAAATATATTTTATCCTGATAAAAGAATAGATTTAGGAATTCCTGGAATTCTAAAAAAATTTAGAGTAACAAAAATTTCTATTTTTCCATTTTCTTACAATCCTTTAAAAAAGAAACTTATTATTTATAAAAAGTTGAGGATAAAAGTCAATTTCTTAGGAATAGATACAAGAAATACAATTTCTTCTCTTCCTGATAAAATAATTGAAGATGATATTCCTTATTATAAAAGTTTAATTTTAAATTATGATACATTTAATCCTTCAGAAAGAATTACATTTCCGGGTTATCTTATTATTACAGCAGATTTATATTATGATGCGCTTTCCCCTTTTGTTTCATGGAAGAAAAAAATTGGTTATAATGTTATTGTTACAAAAATTTCTGAAATCACAAATCCTCAAAATCCTGACACTGCTCACATAAAGAATTATATAAAACAACAGTTCAATAATTTACCTGATTTATCCTATGTTCTTTTAGTTGGAGATGGAAACAAAACGAATCCACAAATCCCATTATATTATTATATCCTTCCTGGTGTAACACCGGATGTGTATACAGATTACTATTATTCTCTTATTGCAGGAAATGATCAATACCCTGATATATGTATTGGAAGATTTAATGTTTCAAATATAAATGAATTAAATGTGATGATAAATAAATGTTTTAAATATGAAAGAGATGTTATATCTGGCTGGAATGCTCACAAAGTTTTTCTCGTAGCGGGAATTGAAGGAAAACCTCAAATGGATACAATGTATATGAAAGTGAAACAAAAAATTAAAACTGATTATTTAACTCCTCACAATATTCCTACTGCTACTGCTTATGGTATTGATACGAGCTTTAATATAGTTCAGAGGATAAAATATGAAATAAATAATGGAGTCGGGCTTGTTAATTATAGAGGACATGGAAACATAAACAGATGGGCTAAGTTACAGTATTATGGGGATACTACTTATAAGGTTTTCACGACACAAGATGTAAGGACTCTTTCAAATTCAAACAAGCTTCCAATTGTTTTAAGTGTGTCATGTTTAACAGGAAGTATTCAAGAAGCACAGGAAGCAATGATTGAGGCGTGGGCTCTTCATCCTAACGGTGGAGGTGTAGCAGCAATGGGAGCAACTTTTGAAACAGATCATTATGTTAACAATACATTTGATAAAAGGATTTTTGAAGTAATATATGATTTGGACGATCAAATTATAGGACATGCGATAAATGCAGGAAAAATACGTATTATTGCGTTATACCCTGATACAGGATTAAGAAACGGTTTTTTTCATGCTTGTGCTTATGTTTATAATGGTGACCCTTCTTTAAGTGTATGGACTCAATATCCTAAAGAATTTATTGTTACTTATCCGGATTCAGTATATCCTAACACAACTTTTTCTGTTAATGTTAAATATGAAGGAAATCCAGTGAAAAATGCAAAAGTTTGCTTTTATAAAGATGATGTATTTGAAGCTATTAAAGTAACTGACGCGTATGGAAAAGTAAATTTTGATGTTTCTTTTTCTATCCCACCTGGAAAAGCTTGGATTTTGGTGAGTAAATTTAGTGAGAATTTTAAACCATATAAAGGAGAAATATTTGTAAAATTATTATCCCCAAAAAATTTGACTGCAAATGTATCACCCCAACTTGATAAAGTCATTTTAAACTGGGAATATAGTTCCTCATATCCTCATGAAACAGGTTTTGAAATTTGGAGAAAAGATATAAATATACCTTGGAGAAAAATCGCAATACTTCCTGCAAATTCAACAAGTTATACCGATTATAATGTTTCAAGATTTAACGATTATCGTTATAAAGTAAGGGCATTCACAATAAGGGATAATGACACTATTTATTCTAAATTTTCTGATACCTGTTGGGTAACAACTTCACCCATTTTAGCTCAGGGAAATGTTTCTCTTGCTTTTTCACAGGGTAAAAATATTATAAGGGTTGAAAATAGAATTCATGCTGTATATTCAAAAAATGGGGAAGTTTATTATACTTATTCAGATAATAATGGACTTACATGGTCAAATCCTGAATATGTATTTTCAGGATATAATCCAACAATAACTTATGATGGTAATAATATATGGGTTGCTTTTGTTTTTGACACTGTTTATGAAAATGCAAATGTATATTGTGGCAAAAAGAACTCCAATGGAGAGTGGATATTTAGAAATATAGCGCATGGATTTAATCCAATAATTATTTATGCTTCACAATCAACATGGCAGGAGGAAGGAATTTATCTTGGATTTGGTGATTATCGTTCAGCAAAAGCTCCTCCTCAAACTCCTGTTACAACAGTATGGTTATGCTGGATTAATAAAAATAATTTAAACAATTGGAGGAAAGAAAATTGTGATTCTGTAAGCCTTTCTTCAGGAACACCTTCCCCTTTTACTCTTGGTAAAGTTACGGTCAATAATGAAGAACGAGTTATAATGATTTATAATTTGCCAGACCAAAAATTGAAATATATGGATGTATCAGAGAAATATCCTCTTGAAATAAACTTCTGGCAGGGTGCAGGAATTTTTCCTTTTATAGGAAATCAAAATCTTGCTTGTTTTACAGAAAGTGATTTGGAGCAAAAAATAAAATGTATAAAATATTCTGGAGCTGAGGAAAAATGGGAATGGTATCCTAATGAAGATTCACAAACTCAATACTGGAGCGGTTTTAATCCTCAAATTTTAACAGGAGGAGGGATTTCAATTTTATGTTTTGAAAAAGATAATGATATTTATTACCAAAAAATAAAAAGAGCTATTGCTCCTCCTGCAAAAATCAGTATGCTGCCTAAAATAGAAGGCAGAAAAAAACCGAATCTTATTTTAAGACAAACTTCTTCGGGTATTTATGTTGGAGTTCTTCATTTAGTTCATTTACCATCTGATTCAATGATAATTTATAGAGAGCGCTTTATACCACTTCCTATTCCTAACCCAATTGAAGACCATATTTCCCTACTTGATATTCCTCCAAACAATACCCCAAGAATTTCTTTATTTGACAATTCCTTACACATTTTATATTCAAAAAATGATTCTGTTTTTGATGCAATTTTAAAAGGTAATGAGATTTTAAAGAAATTTTTGGGATATGGGAAAAATCCTTCATTATTTTT
>Ga0272445_1000312_pt1 | contig 47673 bp, 48 predicted proteins | sample YNPCB0031_FD_194404 | JGI IMG/M metagenome (GOLD analysis project Ga0272445, IMG submission 194404) | Hot spring sediment microbial communities from Yellowstone National Park, WY, United States - YNP-CB-003-1 | ecosystem: Environmental > Aquatic > Thermal springs > Hot (42-90C) > Sediment... | reverse complement strand
TCTATGGCTAAAAAAGAGATTGAGTATGCACAGAAACTTCTGGTTAAAACCTCATGAGCCACAGGCTCACAAAGGTGTATGAAAATAATCTTCCCATAACTAAATTGAATCGCCTCTTCATAAGGCCAGCTGACTCATCTTCCAGGGCTAAGAAAGCACTTTATCGTTTCAGTTGAGGAATAAAACAGCTTACTCTTATAGAAGTGGTATAATATTACAAGGCTTTGGATATACATTATGGTTAAGTTAAATGAAGCTTTATCTTGATACCTGTGTTTATAATAGGCCTTTTGATGACCAGACTCAGGAAAGAATTAATCTTGAGACGCAGGCCTTTTTGGTTATTCTGGAGAAGATAGAAAAGAAAATATATACTTTGTTGGTTTCTGAGGTAAATTTTTTTGAGAATGAGAGGAACAAGACATTTGAAAGAAAGATCAAAATCAAGACTATTTTTAAATTAGCTAATGAATTTATAGAAATAGAAGAAGGTGAGCTTATGAAGGTAGGATATTTAGAGAAATTAGGTTTTTCAGGTTTAGACGCCCTTCATATTGTTGCTGCAGAAAAAGGAAGGGCTGATTATTTGATAACATGTGATGACAAAATGGTTGAAATATATAAAAGAAATGAGGCCTCTGTTAAGGTTAAAATTGTAAATATTTTAGAGTTTGTTTTAAAGGAGGTTAAATAATGGGCATGACTCTATATGAGATACAAAAAAAAGGTTGGGAGGTTTTGGTTAGAGAACTTGGGGCTTCTGGTGCAATTAAATTTATGCTTTTATACGAAAAGGGAGAGGGTGATTATACTAAAGAAAAGAGAGAGATATTTAAAGATATGACAGGAAGGGAGATTTTTGAGAAAATGAAAAGGGTGGAAAGGTAGTTCAGAATCAGGTTTCAGTAGGCCCCTTCTTTTTTAAAAACTACCTTTACGGTCTTAAAAAGTATAACTATATCGAGCCAGAGGTTCCAGTTTCTCACATACCAGCAGTCAAGGCTCACCCTCTCATCATAACTTGTGTTGCTTCTTCCACTCACCTGCCATAGTCCTGTTATGCCTGGTGGCACAAGACAATAGAGACCCGCATTATCCCTGTAATATCTTTGAAGCTCTTCCTTTACCACAGGCCTTGGTCCTATAAGGCTCATCTCTCCTTTAAGGACATTGAATATCTGAGGAAGTTCATCAAGAGAGGTCTTTCTGAGAAACCTTCCTACGGGGGTCACCCTTGGGTCGTTTTTAAGTTTCCAGTATTTCTGCCATTCAGCCTTTGCCTCTGGATTGTTCTCAAGGAGGGTCTCAAGCCTCTTTTCAGCATCGACATACATGGTTCTGAACTTGTAACATCTAAAGGCCTTTCCATTTTTGCCGATCCTTTCCTGTGAGAATATAACAGGACCTCTTGAGGTAAGCTTTATGAATATTGCAATGAGAAGAAATAATGGCATTATAAATGGAAGAAGGAAGAGAGAAATCAGGTAATCCATTGTCCTTTTTAGGATATAATTTAATGGCCTTGCAAGGTTGTTTTTAAGTTCGAGGGCAAAGACCTCTTCACGAAAAAAGTGCCTTATCTCTGTGCCCATAACAGGAATCTCTTTTATATCAGGGATGTAAAAAATAGTATTAAGTCTCTTGTGAGTTTTGTTAATGAGGTCATTTATGGTGGAGGTAACAGTTGATGTCTCATTTTTGCTGGCAGAAGTATTGGTGACAGAGGTAAAAGTTGAAGAGGTTTCTGCTATGGCTATTGTCCTGATATCTGCATGCTTAATATATCTCTCTATGGCATCCTTATGTTTGAATACCTTTATCCCTTCTATCTCCTGAAGGTCTGCAGAGCTATCTACAAAACCTGCTATTTCATATCCGAGATTTGGCTCTGCCTGAATTGCCTTCATAAATCTTATCCCATTCTCATTAGCACCTACTATGAGTATTCTTTCCTTGCCCCAGCCAAGCTTATGTAGAGTTTTCTTTATCCTTATCCTTAAGCCAGGGAATATTATGAAAGAGAGGCAGAGCCATGTTAATATTATTATTCTGGAATAGGCCTCTGTCTCTTTTGTAATAAAGAGTACAATAAGTACAGCAATCCCTGTCACGGCTGTTGAGGTCCACAGAAGCCTTACCTCGTCCCAGAAGGTTAGCCTCTTTGTATATGCGCCTTCATAAGCCATTACGCCGAGATGGATAATGATTAGCCACAGATATCTTTTAAAGGGATGATTAAAAACAGGGAGGTCTGAGATAAATAATGGCATAATACCAGTTCTTATTTTAATAGATAAATAGATTAATAAAAGGAGAATCAGGCCATCAGATATGGCCATGCCAAGGCCTAAACCAAATCTTTTAATAGTTCCTTGCATTTTAACGGAATAGTTTATTATATTAATCTTGATTTAAAAATACAACTTAATCTTATTAGTGGCAAAGTCAGTGGAGAGGAGATTAATCTTTTTAATTTTTATTTTTCTTTCTGCCTTAGCAGTAAGGCTTTATGCAGGTTATTGGCTTGAGGTTATAAACACAGATAGCACAATTTATCTATATCAGGCCTTTGCAGTATCAAAAGGTTTGCTGAAAGAGGCAAAGTCCTGCGGGTATCCTTTTGTCTCTATATATCCTATCTTTATATCTTTTTTTCATATCTTTATCCCTGACTGGATAACAGCTGGCCAGGCAGTAAATATTGTTTTTGGTCTTCTTAGTCTTATCCCTGTATATTTGCTGTCAAGAAGGTTTTTATCAGATACGATTAGTTTGCTGGTAGTGCTGATTTTTGCCCTTAATCCATTATTTGTGAGAGAGAATGTAGATATTATGAAAGACTCTTCTTTCTGGTTTTTCAATGCCACAGGAATATATCTTTTTGTGGCTGGACTCGATAGAAAGAAAAATCTATATCTCTTTTTGAGTGCCCTTTCTTATTCTTTAGGAATGCTCGCACGGATTGAAGGAGCAGTTTTTTTTGTAGCAAGCCTTCTTTTTCTTGTTTTTAAAAGGAATAACCTTAAAGGACTCATTTCCTTTGGGTTTCCCATAGCTTTTTTAATTTTTATTGTAGGTATGTCATTATTTATATCGAAAGATGGAAAGAGCCTCTGGGATATTTATTTTGCACCAAGATTAAAAACTGTCTTCTATATTAAAAATCCATTCAACAATCCTCTCACAGAAACATTGAAGGAACTCGACTCACAGGCGATAAAAAATACTCCACCAGGTTTTTTTAGATATGTAAAGTCCCATCTCTGGATACTTGCTTTTGGAATACTCATTACAAAGACAGTTTCAGCCTTTTTCTACCCATTCTTGCTTTTTTTTATTGCAGGGCTCAAGGATTTAAAAAGGAGGTTGAAATCAAAACCACTTGCTGGATATCTTGTTTTTTTAATCCTGATGTCCTTTTTGTATTTATATCTGTTTACGCTGTTCACCTGGATAATGGAAAAGAGATATGTGGCTTCCATGATTTTTCCTTCATTTATTATAATAGGATGGGGCTTGGAGAATATTTTTTTGTATTTCAAAGAAAAAGGTATTAAGGAAGAGTTTGCAATTGTTTTGTGCCTCTTGCTTATCTTCACTACCTTTTTTGAAAATTTTAAAGTACGAAGGTCCGATAAATTACCTTATAAGGAGATTGGAGAGTTTATCAGGCGGGATACTAATAAAAGATTTGTGAGGATTGCAGGTGGTAATGTATGGGTAAAATTTTATGCAAATTATGGTGATGAATTAGTATGTCCTGTACCAGACTTAAGATATGAAGATTTAAATAATGTGGAAGATTATGAAGAGCTTATTCATTTATTAAAAATCTCTGGTGTTGATTATTTTGTATGGGAAGAGAACAGATTAAAAGATAGCCTTTTGCTGACATTAAACCTTAAACAGGATCTTCAAAAATTGGGTGAGTGGAATGTAATGGAATGGAAAAGAAAAGAACGGAAATTGGTGCTGTTTAAGGTAGTTAATGAGAATTGAAAATATGATGGAAAGTATAAGCTGGAGCAAATTATATTCTTATCGGCTTCAGATTAGAAAATCTTATCCTTCTGTATATAGGATAAAGATAAAGAAGAGGTTATTAGATATAATAATTGAAGAACTCAAAGATTTTTCCAAAATCCTTGATGTTGGAGCTCATAATAGAAAACTCGGTGAATATCTTTTAAAGATAAACCCTACGATTATTTATAAATCTATGGATATAGATAAAAGTCTGCCTCATGATTATTACAATTTGAATGGCATCAATGAGAATTTTGATATAATTATTCTTTCCGAGGTAATAGAGCATATACATTTTGAAGAAGGGGTTAGGACATTACAAAAATTGAGAGAACTCTTAAATGAGGATGGGAAGATAATAATCTCCACACCCAATATTCATCATCCTAATAGATTTTGGGATATTACTCACAAAGTACCATATAGATATGACGAGTTAGGAGCTGTGCTTCTTTATATCGGCTTTAACGTTGATAAGATATTTAGGATATATAATGAACCGTTTTTTAAAAGGTTATTCCGGATATATTGTGCATCTCATTTGCATAGATACCTTGATGTGGATTTTGCACCTACAGTGGTTGTAGTAGCAAGTAGGAAATGAAAATATTATTTATTATTTTAAGCAATAACGCTCCAAGCAGCAGGGTGCGTGTTTTGAATCTTCTTCCGTATTTGAGAGAGAAGGGCATAGAGTTTGAGGTAAGACCTTATCCAAAAGGCTTTGTAGAGAAGTTTAAAACCTTCAGGTCTTTAAGGAGATTTGACATAGTATTCCTCCAGAAAAAGATGCCCTCACCTTTTGAATCACTTCTTCTTAAGAAAGCTTCGAGGTATCTTGTTTTTGACTTTGATGATGCTATTTATCTAAAGCACGATGCCAACAAAGAGATAGAAAGCAAATCGAGGGAATTAAAATTTAAGGCTATTGCGAAACAGGCTGACCTCATAATAGCAGGCAACAGGATACTTGCCTCGGAGGCAGGCAGGTTTAATAGAAATGTAATAATTATTCCATCAGCAGTCCCGACCCTGGGGATACCTCTTAAGGATTGGTCGGATGAGGCTGGAGAGGTTGTTATCGGATGGATAGGTGGTGCTGTAAATCTTGGACATTTGAGACTGGTAGAGCCTGTATTGAAGAGACTTGCTAAGGAATATCCCATTGAATTAAGGATAATATGCTCTGAGGGTATTGAGATGGAGGGTGTAAAGGTAAGATTCATCCCCTGGAGCATCGAGACGCAGGAGGCTGAGATTGCAAGATTTGATATAGGGATAATGCCTCTTCCTAAAACAAGGCATTCAGAAGGCAAGTGTGGCTATAAGGCCCTTCAGTATATGGCCTGCGGGGTACCACCTGTTGTATCTGATGTAGGAATAAATTCCGAGATAGTGGAGCATGGCAAGGAGGGTTTTGTAGCAGGGGAGCTGGAGGAGTTTTATAGGTATCTGAAGATTTTGATTGAGAATAAGGAAATGAGAATGGAAATGGGTTTAAGGGCAAGGCAGAAGGTAGAAAAGTATTATTCCTTATCTGTTGTGGCAGACCGCCTTTCCGATGTCCTTCTATCTATAAAACCCTGAGAGTCTTTATAAGACATCTGGGAGTTTTCCTTAATCTACTAAACTCGAACATTACCCAGTGAAAATAACCAGATGTGGTAAAATATATGTGGAGGTAAATGAAATGAAAACCAAGAATCTTAAGGCTTTAGAAGAGATTTTCGAAAAAAATTTAAGTGATGAATACCTGCCCAAAGCACTCACTAAACTTATTTCTTACGAAATCGCAAAGACAACTCAAGAACTACAGGAATTAAGAAGCGAACTGAAGGTTTATGAAGAGCGGTTTAATATGAGCTCTGAGGAGTTCTTTCAGAAATTCAATAATGGCGAACTTGGCGATAGCGCAGATTTTTTTGAATGGGCTACATTGTATAAAATGTATATGAGGGCTTCTGAGAGACTTAACCTTCTTCAATAATAAAAGGAATATCCTTCTATCTATAAAACTCTGAGAGTTTCTGAAGGGCGGTTTTGAGGAGCTGAAGCCTCTCTTTTAGTATTTTGTTATCAGCTTTTACAGGCTCATAGCCCTCTCTGCTTCTTATTTCAAAGAGACCGAGTCTCTGTGATTCTGTTGAGAATATAATCCTGTAATCCTTATCAAGAATTGCTGCGGTATCCCAGTTTGCAATGAGGATATAAGGTCTTTTTTCTTTTTTAAGAAGGGATACACCCTGTGAATAATCCTCTGGAGGAGAGACAATTCCAAAGGACTCCATTATTGTTGGAACGAGGTCCAGATGTGAGGTTGCCTCTTTTACAATCTCTGGTTTTGCCTCAGGATGGAAAAGGACAAATACTACCTTTGTCTGGAAATCGTCAAAGGAGCTGGTGTGTCCGAGATAACCCTCTTCGTAGAACTCTTCTCCATGGTCGCCTGTCACAACAAGGATTGTATTTTTCATAAGACCTTTTTCTTTTAAGGTTCTTATTATCCTGCCAATGAGATAATCTTCATAATAAATAGAGTTTTTATATCTGTTCCTTACGAGGTCTATCCTCTCTTTTGAGACATCTCTGAAATAATTTATCTCACCCTTTGGAAGCACAGGCCTGAATCTTTCGAATTCCTCCGGATACAAATAAGGCTGGTGAGATGAATCAAAGAAGAGGAACGAAAAGAAGGGCCTTGAATGCCCTTTCTTTGAGATGAAATCTATGAAGTTCTCTGTTATTATCCTGTCTCTTTCGTAGGAGAGGCCTGTCTGGAATGTGTCTGTAATAGCCTCAGGGATTCTTACAAAGGCAGTCTTTCTAAATTCAGGAAAGGTGAGGCGGGTACTGCTCAGTATTAGAAAGTCATACCCCTTTTCAATCATTGTGTCTATAAGGATGGGAGATGTCCTGTTTGCAAGAAAGCTGTGCCAGTATGTCCCGCTGAGACCATAGAGGAGGCTGAATATGCCAAACCTGCTTCCATTGCCACCACTATAATGATTGGTGAATACAAGACCTTCTTTTGAAAATCTCCAGAGCTCTGGCATTGTATCGGGGTTAAACATATCGTATCTCAAGCCCTCAACAACTATTATTACTACATTGAACTTTCTCCCTGAGGCTGGGTCAAAATGAAGGGGCCTTCTGGGATAATTAAGACCTTTTGCTGATATGGAGAATTTCAGTCCTTCTTCCCTGTTCACATTTATTCCGAGAACCTTTGAGGCAAATCTCTTTATGGTCAGGGGCTGATAGAGTGGAAAGAGCCTTGAGTTTATGGTTATCTCAGTCCTGTTCATAAGGTCACCATAGGCATAAAGACCTTTGTCTATAAGTATCAATAACAGACCGCTTATAAGAGAGGCCTTCAATATTCTTTTTAAAGTGGTGGCAAAAGTTACATTCTTCACTGGTGGGGTAAGAAGTCTATGAATATAGAGATTAATCACTATTTCGGCCCCTATTATCAGAAAACTGACAAGGCCGAAAAAAAGGAATGTTCCCTTCCCAAGGGTTACAGAATCAGAGACACCTTCAACAGTTATGACATGCCAGACAAGGGAGTTAAGATGAAAGTGGAATAGAGAAAATATCCTCGTGTCTATTATAAGAAGGAGCTGGAAGAGGCTGAAGAACAGGATATTCAGAAAAAAGGACAACCTCTTGCCCGAAATAAAGGAGAAGAGAAAGAGAAGCACTCCTATGGCAAGGTTAAGCATGAAGAAATGGGAGATAAATGATAGGGCCTTCAAAAATAGAGAACCATCATGAAAACCGAGGAGTGGTGAGGCAATGAGCATTGACAGAGCCGTGTTAATAAGGACAAGGAATATGAAGGGATAGAAGGTGCCTTTATCCTGCATCATTCAAAGATCTCCGTAAGAGGTATTTCAATGTCGTGAAGTGTAAGTTTTAATACCTCGTCATGGCCGAGTATATCAGGCTCGGTGTACTTATTTTCTATCAGGAGATACCGTTCTATAATCAATTCATCGGGATGGACAATGATATATTCCTTTACGCCGAATTTTTCGTACAGGGCTTTTTTGAGTCTTTTATCTTTTAAAGAAGTGAAGGGTGATAGAATTTCTATGATAATATCAGGTGCACCGTAGATCCTGTCTTTTATCTTCTCTCTATCGCATACCACAAATATATCTGGCTGTACAAAGTTGAATTCGTCAAGGTAAACATCGAGGGGGGCAAGATACACTCTGCAAGGAGTGCCCTTTAATCTTTCTCTTAAAAGGAAATAGAAATTTCCAAGTATTGTCTGGTGTCTTTCTGAGGGCGAAGGGCTCATGTCATAGATTTCGCCATCAATCACCTCATAGCGTTCCTCTGTTTTTGAAGAGATATATTCCTTCCAGGTTATCTTGCCTTTACTCTCCTTTTTAAGGGGATATTCCATGTTTAAAAATACCAGAGGCTTTTCAGGGATGTCAACAAGTGTTACTTGCTCCAGTGAATAATCAGTTATAATAACTTCTATGAAGGTCGCTATAATAAAAAGCAATTATACCCCCTATGGTGGAGCTGAAAAATATACCCATGCCTTGATAAAGGCCTTTCTTGAGGCTGGTCATGAGGTGCATCTTATTACCTCTCAAGGTTCAAGATGGAATGAGGCTCTTCAGGGCAAAGGGCAATATCTATCCGGTGATAATTTTAAGATAAGGCATGTATGGCAATTCAGGTACAACAATCTTTTAAAACTCATAAGTTTTAATGCCTCTGTAAAGGGTCATTTAAAAAAAGAGACATACGACTCAATTCTCGGAATGGATAATACAGAGTTTCAGACCCATTTAAGGCTTGGCGGTGGACTTCACAGGGCATGGCTCAATAGAAGGTCTAAGGATGCCTCTGCTTTGAGGAGATTGACCTTTCAGATTAATCCATTCCATAGAAAGGTCGTGGAGATTCAGGAGAAGGCACTTCTTGCTCCAGCATTGAAGAGGATAATCTGTAATTCCTATCTGGTAAAAGGAGAACTGGAATATTATTATCCTCAGGTTGCTCATAAAGCTATTGTAGTTCACAATGGAGTGGAATGGCAGGAATTTGGAGAGGCCTTTGAAGAGGGGATTTTAAGAAAGGATCAGATACTGGAGGAACTCGGCCTTCCACTCGGAAAGTTCTATTTTCTTTTTGCTGGTAGTGGTTATGAAAGAAAAGGTCTTCATTATGCAATAAGGGCAATGAAAGAATTACCTGAAGAGATATGCCTTATTGTTGTTGGAAAGGATAGAAATGAGAGAAGGTTCAGGGCAATGACAGAAAGACTTTCCCTTGGGAAAAGGGTCTTTTTTATGGGACCGAGAAAGGACATAATCAGGTTTTATCAGGTTTCTGATGCCTTTGTCCTTCCAACCCTTTATGACCCTTTCAGTAATGCCACCCTCGAGGCCCTTGCTATGGGGCTCTTTGTTGTTACCTCTGTTGCAAATGGAGCTCATGAGGTTATCAGAATAGGAGCCGGTTCAGTTATCGAAGACCTCTCGGATATTAGCTCAATTAGGGAGGCCATGGAGAAGGCCCTGAAGCCTGCACTTTCAAAGAGAGAGGTCAGGGAGAGTGTGAAGGAATTAGAATTTGACAGGCAGTTAAAGAGGATTGTAGAGGTATGCACAACATTAAGCTAAATCTTATTGCAGGCCTATCAATAGTAATACTTTATGGACTTCTGATTAACATTCCTTATTTTGATTTGAAGGAGTTTCAGGGAGAAGAGGGCAGAAGGGTGCTTATTGCTCAGGAGATGCTTAAAAAGGGAGATTATATAGTGCCAACTGTTGAGGGAGAGGTATATCTTAATAAACCACCATTATTTAACTGGCTCCTTGCCATAATCTTTAAGTTAACCAATAATCCCTCTGAAGCAAGTGCAAGGTCTGTCTCTGTATTCAGTGCTATCCTGTGTGCTATACTCTTGAGCCTTTTCTGGAAGCTTGTGAATTTAAAGGGATTATGGATACTGCCAGGTCTTATCTTTCTCAGTCTTCCAGATGTCCTTGATAAGGCTATCAGGGCTGAGATAGACATAACCTTTACCCTTACTGTAACAGCCTCAATTATTGTCTGGTTTTATATATATGAACTGAAAAGAAGCTTTTATACTGGATGGATTGTGTCATTGACGCTTCTATCCATAGCCTTTCTCACAAAGGGTATTATATCGGTATTCTTTTTTTATCTCACAGCAGGCCTCTATCTCTTTTTTAAAAAAAGATTGAGGGAGTTTTTCACCTTCAGTCATCTTGCTGGTATTGTTGCAGGATTTGTGGTCTTTTCTCTATGGTTTATACCCCTGATTTCCAGGGTTGATTATAAAAATGTATTGTCAGCCTGGATAAATGAGATACTCGTAAGAAAAGAGCCATTGAGGGGTAGTTTCTGGAATCATATCTTAGAGTTTCCTTATCAGTTGATTCTTGGTTATATGCCATGGATAGGTTTTCTCCTCTTTTTTAGAAAACAGAGGATTCAGGAAGACCAGAGATTAAAGGACATAATTACATTTTCTCTACCACCATTGATAATAGCATTTCTCCTTTTCTGGTTTATTCCAGGTGCAAGGGTAAGATATCTACTGCCCCTTTCAGGCCTTTTTGCTATTTCAATAGCAGGGATAGTAGCAACCATTAAAGACAATGAGACTGCTGGTATTTATACAAAGGTGATTGCTATACTTGTTTTCCTTTCAGGCCTTTCTATACCATTTCTGCAGAGGAGATTTGATTTTTCAGGCATAGTACCATGGTTTGGAGGATTGCTTCTTATTATCAGTGGTGTATATCTCTTCTTTTTAAAGGACCTTAGTAAAAGATTGATAGCCCTCTTCTGTACCATGCTTATTGCAAAGACAGCCTGGGCATCAATATATTTCCCTTATCATGAAAAAAATATGAGTTATTACAGAGAGGCTGCAAGAAGGATAAGTGATAGAGTTCCTTTATCAGCAAGGCTTTACGATTACAACCTCGGCAATCCCCATGTAATATTTTATCTTAAGAGGGATATGGTGAAGGTTGAGCATATCTCTGACCTGCATAAGGGAGACTATCTTCTTGTTAGAAAGGGTGAGATTGCTATTCCGTGTACCTTCAGGGAGATAGATTCCTTCAGGGCAAGGAAAATGTTAATAGGCATCTATAGAAAGGAAGAGCAATGCTTATAGTTCATACCGAATCTGCTACCCTCGGCGGAGAGGCCTATAGGCTTATTGAGGAGACAAGGTATGTGAATGAAAATACTTCTCACAGGGCAGTTATTGTTGGGCCTGCTGGTTCTGATTTTGAAGAGGTTGCCCTCAGGTCAGGTGTTCCCTTTATAGGTTTCCACTTCAGGCAATTTGATTATCATCCTTTTAGTTTTATAGAGGCCATAAAATTATTAAGAAAGATTAGCCCGCATATTGTTCACACCCACCACAGCTCTGATGCCTGGGTCTTTGGCATTGCCTCAAGACTTCTTGGCATTCCTGTTGTTAGAGGCAGACACATCAGCCTTCCTTTTAAGAGGTCTTTTTTTAAAAATATCGTATATACCCATCTTGCTGATGCCTTTACTGTGAGCTGTTCATCCATAAAAAAAGAGATGCTTGAGATTGGCATTGCTAAGGAAGAGGAGATATTTATAACACCTGCAGGTGTAAACCTTGAAAGATTTAATCTGGAGAAGGTTGATAGATTTTATCTGAGGGATGAACTCGGTCTTGAAAAAAGTGATTTTCTTATTGGTACAGCCTGTTTCCTCAGGAGCTGGAAGGGTGTTGATACACTGATGGAGTCCTTTAAGATATTGATGGAAAGATTTAAAGATAATAAATTTCATCTTGTTATTGCTGGAAAGGGCACTGATAGACTCAGGGATACAGATATTTATAGAAGGTACAGTAAAAATATTCACATCCTTGGCCACAGGGATGATGTTGAGCATGTTATAGGTGGTCTTAATATCTTTGTCCTTGCCTCGAAGAAATCTGAAGGGGTTCCACAGGTAATACCGCAGGCAATGGCATTAAAGGTTCCATGTATTGGCACAGCCATAGGAGGCATTCCAGATGTAATAAAGGATGGAGCTACAGGATGGCTTATAAGACCAGATGCCCCGGATGAGCTTGCAGATAAGATATGGTATGTATATAATTTATCCCGTGAGGACTTAAACAGTATTATAGAAAGGGCCTATCATATGATTCATGATGAGTACACTGTAAAAAGGACAGTAGAGAAATATTTTATGGCTTATGAGCTTGCTATGCTCAAAAAGAAGGGAGGATCCAAAAAGTAATGAAAGGTCTAAGCTCGAAGAGGATTCTTGTAACAGGTGGGGCAGGGTTTCTTGGTTCTCACCTCTGTGAGAGGCTTCTTAATGAAGGTCATGAGGTTCTATGTGTTGATAATTTTTATACAGGCAGAAAGGTCAATATTGCCCATCTCCTCAACAATCCCTATTTTGAGGTTATAAGGCATGATATAACCTTTCCACTCTATGTGGAGGTTGATGAGATATACCACCTTGCCTGCCCTGCATCACCTGTTCATTATCAGTTCGACCCTGTCCAGACCACAAAGACCTCTGTCCATGGCTCGATAAATATGCTTGGTCTTGCAAAAAGACTTAAGATAAAGATCCTTCTTGCATCAACGAGTGAGGTCTATGGAGACCCGACTGTCCATCCCCAGCCAGAGACCTACTGGGGTAATGTAAATCCCATTGGTCCCCGTGCATGCTATGACGAGGGGAAGAGGTGTGCTGAGACCCTCTTTTTTGATTACCACAGACAGCACAGATTAAAGATAAAGGTTGCCAGGATATTCAATACCTATGGCCCGAGGATGCATCCAAATGATGGAAGGGTCGTGAGTAATTTTATAGTTCAGGCATTAAAGGGAGAGGATATAACAGTGTATGGAGACGGAAAACAGACGAGGAGTTTCTGTTATGTTGATGACATGATAGATGGGCTTATAAGGCTTATGAATACAGGTGATGATTTTACAGGTCCTGTGAATCTCGGAAATCCTGAGGAGTATTCCATACTCCAGCTTGCTGAAGCAATAATAAGGCTTACAGGTTCTAAGTCAAGGATAGTCTTTAAACCCCTTCCACCCGATGACCCAAAGCAGAGGTGTCCTGACATAACCCTTGCAAGGAAGGTCCTTAACTGGCAACCCACCACTCCTCTTGAAGAAGGTCTAAAAAGGACTATAGAGTATTTCAGAAACCTTTTATGTTGAGTCTTAAATTGAACAACCCTTGAACAACTCTTGAACAACTTTTGAACTACCCTTGAACAACTCTTGAACTACTTTATGGAGGGTCAACTACTGGTGCGATAACTGAACCCTTTCCCCATCCATTCTTTTCATGTAAAACCCATTCAGTATATTTATCATTTCATCGAGAATCTAAAAGGGAAAATAATCCTAACTCTAAAGAGGGTTCAGGTTGACAGCAGTTTGGGAGTCTGGTAGTTTATAATTAGTTATGGAGAAGGTAGTCTTAAGGTTTATGGATGGCTCAATCCTGAAGGGTTATGTGGAGAATTTTGCATCTTCCGATGAGGTTGTTGAAATAAAGAAACTTTCGGGTGAAAAGGAGGTTGTGCCTGTAGAGAGATTAAAGGCAATCTTTTTCGTTAAGACCTTTGAGGGAGACCCTGAGTATAATGAAAAGAAGGCTTTTCATGGTTCGGGTATCAGACTTAAGAGGATCTTTGTAAAATTTAAAGATGGTGAATCAATGACAGGTTATATTGAGGGAGAGGTTCCATGGCAAAAGGGATTCTTCCTTGAAGAGAGCAAAAAGAAGGGATTTTTCCTTCTTCCTGCAGATGATAAGAGCAATAATATAAAAGTCTATGTAGTGGCAAAGGCAGTTAGAGATGTCACCCTTGTTGGTTGAGGAGGTTTTATGGCAATTATTATGGAAGGCAGGACACTGGCTAATAAGATAAAAGAGAGGGTAAAGGAAGATGTTTTAAAGATTGGGGAAGAAGGTATAAAGGTAGGGCTTGGTCTTTTACTTATTGGAGAGAATCCATCAAGCGAGCAGTATCTCAGGGCAACCCTTAAGGCCTGTAATGAAACAGGGATTGTGCCTTATGAGTTCAGATTTTCTGATAATGTGAGCATGAATGAATTATTGAATACAGTTCAGGCAATAAATAATGATGAAAGGATCCACGGTCTTCTGGTATTTTTTCCTGTACCCAGAAAATTCAATTCAAGAAAACTCGTTAATTCCATAATTCCAGAAAAGGATGTTGACGGTCTCGGCTCAGTTGCGATTGGTAAGTTTGCTGCTGAGGAATCAACATTCCAGCTTTATAAAGAGGGTTTTGATCCTGGCCTTGCAAAACAGTTTGGATTTTTGCCATGCACACCCTTTGGTGTTATAAGGCTTCTTGAACATTACAAAATCCCTATAGAGGGAAGACATGCTGTTGTAATTGGTAAGAGCCTTGCAGTTGGCAAACCCCTTTCCCTAATGCTCCTTGCAAAGGAGGCGACTGTTACAATATGTCACAAAAAGACCTATGCCCTTAAGGATATCACGAGACAGGCAGATATACTTTGCGTTGCAGCTGGAAGACCAGGTCTTGTTACAGAAGATATGGTGAAGGAAGGTGCTGTTGTTGTTGATATAGGAATAAATGTCCTTCCTGATGGAAGGGTATGTGGTGATGTAGATTTTGAGAATGTATCAAAAAAGGCCTCATTTATTACACCTGTGCCAGGGGGCGTTGGTCCTGTCACTATCGCCATGCTTTTAGAAAACACTGTAAAGTCTGCAATGGCAAGGCTTTAGGATTAGGGGTAGGGGGTAGTTCTTAACCCTTAATTTAATGTGTTTACATATTGACATGATTCATATCAAATGTTATAATAAAATTAACTACAGGAGATTTGAGATGGTTGGCACTAAGGATTATTATAAGATTCTTGGCGTAGATAGAAATGCTTCTGATGAGGAGATAAAGAGGGCCTACAGGAGGCTTGCCAGGAAATATCATCCTGACCTGAACCCTGGTAATAAGGAGGCAGAAGAGAAATTTAAAGAAATAAACGAGGCTTATTCTGTCCTTGGGGACCCTGAAAAGAGGAAGCAGTACGACAGAGGCGAGACCTTTGATTTTACTGGCTTTGACTTCAGCAGGCCCGACTTTGCAGATATATTTGATTTTGGCTTTGGAGATATCTTCAGTGAATTTTTTGGCAAAAGAAAGGCCTCTCCTTCAAAAGGAGGGGATATCCTTACAGGGATAGAAATAAACCTTGAGGATGCCTACAGGGGTATCACAAGGCCTGTTAATATTACAAGAAATATAAATTGTGCAAGATGTGGTGGAAAAGGAGCTGAAGCTGTCCAGTCCTGTCCGAGCTGTAAGGGAACAGGGTATGTGGGAGCATCACGAGGATTTTTCTCCTTCAGGCAGACCTGCCCTACATGTAAGGGAAGTGGTGAAAGGATTTCAAAGGTCTGTTCATCGTGCCATGGTACTGGCAAGACCACTGTAACAGAGACGATAAATGTGAAGATTCCAGCTGGAGTTGAAGATGGAGAAAGGTTAAAAGTAAGAGGAATGGGCGAGGCTGGAGAAGCTGGAGGTCCTCCTGGAGATCTTTATATTGAAGTTCACATAAGGCCTCATAGTGTATTTAAAAGGGAGGGGAAGGACCTTTATGTTGAAGTTCCTGTGACCTTTCCAGAGGCTGCCCTTGGTGCGAGGATAGAAGTTCCGACAATGGATGGTCCTGTGATAATGAATCTACCGCCAGGGTCCCAGGGAGGTCAGAAATTTAAATTAAAAGGAAAAGGTATGCCTGGTAAACATGGAGGTTATGGTGACCTTTATGCAGTTATAAAGATAGTTGTACCTGAAAAAATCGGACCTGAGGGAGAAGAGCTGATTAAGAGACTGAAGACCCTTTATCCTGAGAATCCAAGAAAGAAATTGCTCAGTCAGATCAGTAGTTAAGGAAGATTTGTGGAGGTAAAGGATGCGCGACAGGAGAAGACCCCTTTATATGATAAGGATTGTGTCTGAGATGTTGAATGTTCATCCTCAGACCTTAAGGCTTTATGAAAGGGAAGGTCTTGTTGTACCGAAAAGGGTGAATAGATTCCGTTATTATTCCGATGAAGACATAGAAAGACTCAATCTAATTTTGAGGTTGACGAGAGAACTTGGCGTAAATAAGGCTGGTGTGGAGATTATCCTCAGGTTGAAAAAGAGGCTTGAGAGCCTTCAAGACCTTCTCGAAGAGATGATGCTCTTTCTCGATGAAGACCTGAGATTCAGGTTTAGAGAAAGAGTAAAAAGAATATTAACAGAGGAGGAATAATATGAGACTTGACAGATTAACAATAAAAGCCCAGGAGGCCCTTGAGAATAGCCAGAGGATTGCTGAACAGCACGGTAATCAGGAGCTTCAGGTGGAGCACCTGATGAGGGCCCTTCTCAGGGATAGTTCAGGTATAGTATGGCGTGCCCTGTCTATGGCTGGTGCTGATATAAAGGCTATAGAGAAGGACCTTGACAGGGAGATAGATAAATTCCCGAAGGTTTCTGGAGCTACACCCCTTGGTCAGGTTTATGTATCTCCGAGACTTAAGGCAGTCTTTGAAAAGGCCTTCGAGACTGCCCAGCACCTTGGGGATGAGTATGTGAGCGTGGAGCATCTTCTGATGGCTATCCTTGAGGAAGGAGGTCCATCAGCAAGGATACTCGAAAGATACGGTGGCTCAAAGGATAAGGTTATTAATGCTATTAAACAGATAAGGGGTGTTCACAGGGTAACAGACCCGAATCCAGAGGAGAAATATCAGGCCCTTCAGAGGTATAGCAGGGACCTCACAGAACTTGCCCGAAGGGGCAAACTCGACCCTGTTATTGGAAGGGATGAGGAGATAAGAAGGGTTATTCAGGTTCTTTCAAGAAGGACGAAGAACAATCCTGTCCTTATTGGTGAGCCAGGTGTTGGTAAGACCGCTATTGTGGAAGGTCTTGCCCAGAGGATAGTTGCTGGTGATGTGCCTGAGACCCTCAGGGATAAGAGGGTTATTGCCCTTGATATGGGTGCCCTTGTGGCGGGCTCAAAATACAGGGGTGAATTTGAAGAAAGGTTAAAGGCCCTTCTAAAAGAGATAGAAGAATCAGAAGGAAAGGTTATTCTCTTTATAGATGAGCTCCATACCATTGTTGGTGCTGGTGCTGCTGAAGGAGCGATAGATGCCTCCAATATGCTCAAGCCCGCCCTTGCAAGGGGAGAACTCAGGTGCATTGGTGCAACTACCCTTGATGAATACAGAAAACATATAGAGAAAGACCCAGCCCTTGAAAGGAGGTTCCAGCCTGTTTATGTAAAGGAACCTTCTGTGGAGGATACCATATCCATTCTGAGAGGCCTGAAGGAGAGGTATGAGGTCCATCATGGAGTGAGGATAAAGGATTCAGCTATTATTGCTGCTGCCCAGCTTTCTCACAGGTATATAACTGATAGATTCCTTCCAGACAAGGCCATTGACCTTATTGATGAGGCTGCTGCCAAACTGAGGATGGAGATTGACAGCATGCCTGCTGAACTTGATGAGGTAGAGCGGAGGATTCGTCAGCTCGAGATAGAAAAACAGGCAGTAATGAAGGAGCAATCAAAAAATGCTCAGGAGATGCTTGAAAAGATTAATAAAGAAATATCAGAACTTTCAGCAAAGAGGGACGAGCTTAAGGCCCAGTGGATACAGGAAAAAGAGGTTATCCTTAAGATAAGGAGCTTAAAAGAGGAGATAGAAAAGACGAGATTTGAATCCCAGAAGGCAGAGAGAGAGGGTGACCTTACAAAGGCTGCTGAATTGAGATATGGCAGGCTCATTGAGCTTCAGAAGGAACTTGAGAAGGAAAACCAGAGGCTGAGAGATATCCAGTCCAGAAGGAAGATGCTTAAGGAAGAGGTTGATGAAGAGGATGTGGCAGAGGTTGTTTCAAAGTGGACAGGCATCCCTGTAAGTAAGCTCCTCGAGACAGAGGTGCAGAAGTTACTCCACATGGAGGAGAGGCTCAGGCAAAGGGTTGTTGGTCAGGATGAGGCAATTCAGGCTGTAGCAAACGCGGTAAGAAGGGCGAGGGCTGGTGTTCAGGATCCCAATAGACCAATAGGCTCCTTTATATTCCTTGGACCAACTGGTGTGGGGAAGACAGAACTTGCAAAGGCCCTTGCAGAATTTCTCTTTGATGATGAGAATGCCCTTATAAGGATAGATATGTCTGAATATCAGGAGAGGCATACTGTCTCAAGGCTGATTGGCGCACCTCCAGGCTATGTTGGTTATGAAGAGGGTGGTCAGCTTACAGAGGCTGTTAGAAGAAGACCCTATTCAGTAATACTATTTGATGAAGTTGAGAAGGCCCATCCAGAGGTCTTTAACCTGCTACTACAGCTCCTTGATGATGGAAGGCTTACAGATGGTCATGGAAGGACTGTTGATTTCAGGAATACAGTAGTAATCATGACATCAAATATTGGCAGTACCCATATCCAGCAGATAATAGAGGAGAGACAGAGGAGGCCGAGGGTTTACTGGGGAGGAGATAATGAGACAGAGCTCAAGGAGAAGGTTATGGAAGACCTTAAGGCCTTCTTCAGACCTGAATTCCTTAACAGGGTTGATGAGATAATCATCTTTAACCCTCTTACACCTGAGATGCTGAAGGAGATAGTGGAGATTCAGATAAAGAGAATGAAGAAATACCTCAAGGACAAACACATTGACATTGTACTTACAGAGAAAGCCAGGGAATACCTTGCTGAGAAGGGCTATGACCCTGTTTATGGAGCAAGGCCCCTTAAGAGGCTTATACAGAGGGAGGTGCTGAACCCCCTTGCAATGAAACTCCTTGACAGGACCTTTGTCGAAGGTGATACTGTGGAGGTGGATTATGAAGGTGGAGAGGTCCGGTTCAGAAAAGTTGTGGAGGCTGAATTCGTCACAACATAACAGTCAAGTCAGGAAGCCTTTGGCTTCCTTAAACTGCCAGAGGCTTTAAGGCCTCAGGCAAAAAAGGAGGTATAACCATGTCCATTGTAAAATGGTCACCCTTTAAGGAACTTGAGGATATGAGGAAGGACATCGAGAGGATCTTTGAGGAATTCTTTGAGCCATTCCCAAGGAGGAGGCGTCGCTGGTGGAGCAGAGAGGGTGTGGTTGTACCAAATATAGATATCTATGATAAAAAGGGTGAGATTGTTGTTAAGGCAGAGCTTCCAGGTGTGGAAAAGGACAATATAGACATTACCATTACAAAGGACACCCTCACCATTAAAGGTGAGATAAAGAAGGACGAAGAGGTAAAGGAAGAAGATTACTATGCAAGAGAGATAAGCTATGGAAGCTTTGCCAGGACAATCGCCCTTCCTGTGGAGGTTGACTCAGAAAAGGCAAAGGCCACATTCAAAAATGGTATCCTCGAGATTGTCCTTCCAAAGAAGGAAGAGGCAAAGCCAAAAGAGATAAAGGTGGAAGTGAAGTAATGAAGAGGCGGGGTAGGGCGTCCCTACCCCGCCTCTTCCTGTATTATCTTTCTGAGCTTTATTAAGGTCTTAAGAAGGGCCTCAACCTCTGAGAGTGGAATCATATTCGGGCCATCGCAGAGGGCCTTATCAGGTGTAGGATGAACCTCCATAAATAGTCCATCTATTCCTACTGCAACTGCTGCTCTTGCAAGATAAGGTGCAAATTCCCTCTGTCCTCCTGAAGAAGTTCCATGCCCACCTGGAAGCTGTACACTATGAGTGGCATCGAAAATAACAGGATAGCCGAAACTCCTCATAATCACAATCCCTCGCATGTCAACAACGAGGTTATTGTATCCAAAGGATGTACCCCTTTCTGTTAAAAGGAGTTTTTCATTTCCTGTTGAGGTGAATTTTTCTATTATGTTCTTTACATCCCAGGGTGCAAGGAACTGACCTTTTTTTATATTCACGGGTTTTCCTGTCCTTGATGCCTCAAGGATAAGGTCTGTCTGGCGACAGAGGAATGCTGGTATCTGGAGGACATCGAGGACTTCTCCTGCTGGTTTTACTTCTTCAACTGAGTGGACATCACTGAGAATCAGAAGTCCATATTTTTCTTTGACTGTCTCAAGGATCCTGAGTCCCTTTTTTAATCCAGGTCCCCTGAATCCCTTGAGGGATGTCCTGTTTGCCTTATCATAGGAGCTTTTAAATATCAAAGGGATATTGAGCCTCTCACATATCTCTTTGAGTCTTCTTGCTGTCTCAAGGACTGTGTCTTCATCTTCTATAACACATGGTCCTGCTATTAATAGAAGGGGTGAATTTGCACCAACTGTTATATTGCTTATCTTTATCTCCTTAGTTGTTATCATTAAAGAGCCCTTTCTTCTGTTTTAATGATGCCTCAATAAAGGACTTAAAAAGGGGATGGGGTTCTGTTGGTCTTGATTTGAATTCAGGGTGGAACTGACAGCCGAGAAACCAGGGATGACCTTTGAGCTCTATTATCTCTACAAGCTCTCCATCAGGACTTAGTCCACTGAAGATCATGCCCTTCTGTATAAATATCTCTCTGAAATCGTTATTGAATTCATATCTGTGCCTGTGTCTCTCTTCTATCTCAGTTTTTCCGTAGGCCCTATGGGCGATAGAGCCTTCAAGGAGCCTGCACGGATAGGAGCCAAGCCTCATAGTGCCTCCAAGGTCTGACTGAGAGCTTCTCTCCTCAAATCTTCCTGTCTTGTAGTTATACCACCTTGTCATTAGATATATGACAGGTGCCTTTGTCTGGATGTCGAATTCTGTGCTATTAGCCTCCAGTCCACAGACATTCCTTGCAAACTCTATGACAGCACACTGCATCCCGAGACATATTCCAAAATAGGGTATCTTTTTTTCTCTTGCAAAACGAACTGCCTGAATCTTTCCCTCTATACCCCTGTGGCCAAATCCTCCTGGAACGAGTATCCCGTCAACATCCAGTAAATATCTTTCAGGACCATGAGCTTCTATCTCTTCTGAGTCGACCCAGTGGAGATTCACTCTACAGTTATTGGCAATGCCTCCATGGTGGAGGGCTTCTATGAGGCTTTTGTATGAATCTTTCAGCCCTATGTATTTGCCAACAATAGCTATGGTCACCTCGTATTTCGGTTCTTTTATTGCCCTTACAATCTCCTGCCACTTTGTGAGGTCTGGCTCCTTTTCAGGTAATTTCAGGAGCTTTGCTATCTGTCTGTGTAAGCCTTCCCTGTAAAAGACGAGGGGAACTTCATATACGGTATCACAATCAATCCCTGCTATAACATTTTCTCCATCGAGGTTGCAGTGAAGGGCTATCTTTTTCTTTACCTCTGGCGGCAGTGGTCTATCTGTTCTACAGATAAGTATGTCGGGCTGGATACCTATTGCCCTGAGTTCCTTAACACTATGCTGGGTAGGCTTTGTCTTCAGCTCTCCTGATGATTTTATATAGGGCACAAGGGTAAGGTGGATATACAGGACATTCTCTCTTCCTACATCATATTTGAACTGTCTTATTGCCTCAAGAAAAGGAAGACTCTCAATATCACCAACAGTGCCACCTATCTCGACTATTACCACATCATTTCCATCTTCTACACTTTTAATAGAATTTTTAATCTCATCTGTTAAATGGGGCACTACCTGAACAGTATCGCCAAGATAATCGCCCCTTCTTTCCTTTGTTATGACATTGTAGTAAATCTTGCCAGTTGTGTAGTTGTTGTTTTTCGTTGTCCTTATAGAGGTAAATCTCTCGTAGTGGCCAAGGTCAAGGTCTGTCTCTGCCCCGTCGTCTGTTACAAAGACCTCTCCATGCTGAAAAGGGCTCAGGGTGCCAGGGTCAACATTTATATATGGATCGAGCTTCTGGAGAGTAACCTTAAGTCCCCTTGCCTCAAGGAGGGCACCTATGGAGGCAGCAGCTATTCCCTTCCCGAGGGAGGATACGACACCACCTGTTATGAATATAAATTTAGCCATCTTATCCTCATTTACTGAGTAGGGGTAGGGATTAGTCTGCCCTCTACTCCTACACCCTACTCCCTTTTACTGATTAATTCCTCTGCCTTTTTCAGGTCTTCAGGTGTATCAATACCAATAGTGTTATAAGGAGTGAGGCCAACCTTTATCTTTAAACCCTTTTCAAGGGCCCTTAACTGTTCAAGTTTTTCTATCTTCTCAAGCCTTGATTGAGGCAACCTCGAGAGCATTAAAAGGGCATCTCTTCTGTATCCATAGATACCTATGTGTTTATATACTTCTATTTCATTTTCAATAAATAGGGAGGTATCGGTGGCGCAAGTAACAGTTGGAGCCTTCCACCTATCCCTGTAGTAGGGTATGACTGAACGGGAAAAATAAAGGGCAAACCCTTCACTGTCAAAGACAACCTTAACCACATTAGGATCTATTAATTCTTCAGGAGACTCTATCCTTCTGGCAAGGGTGCTTATAGAAGCCCTCGGGTCTTTAAGAAGTTCTATCGTGTGGTCAATCATATCTCCCTTAATAAAGGGTTCATCACCCTGCACATTAATAATTATATCAGATTCCAGAGACCTTGCTACCTCTGCTATTCTGTCAGTCCCTGAGGTATGGTGAGGCTCTGTCATTACTGCCTTCCCACCAATCTCAACAATTGACCTGAATATCCTTTCATCATCCGTAGCCACTATCACATCCTGAGCAAGCCTTGAGCCTTTAGCACGCTCATAAACCCAATGAATAATTGGTTTTCCTTTTAGAAGGGCAAGGGGCTTGCCAGGAAACCTTGTAGAACCATACCTTGCTGGAATAACAACTACAGCAACTGTTACTTTCGCCACCTGAGGGTATTCACGGTTTATCATTCAAGATCGAGGATATAATCTACCTTTACTTCCATGTCCTTCCTTAGGGAATGATAGACAGAACAGTATTTCTCCTGCGAGAGGGCAACGGCCCGTGCAATCTGTTTTTCCGTAACATTCTTTGCTGAAATGTGAAGAATCATTTCAATCTTTTTATAATACTGGGGAGGCTCTGGATTTCTCTCACCTATTATCTCTATCTTGAAGGACCTTAATTCAGCCTTCATTTTTTGAAGGAAGGAAACCACATCTATACCCATACATCCAGCGAGACTGAGCAAGAGGGCCTCTGTTGGTGCACATCCCCACTGAATATGGGCATCAAACTCAATCTCGTATCCCCTCTGGGTTCTGCCAAGAAATATCAACTCCCTTTCCCATGTAAGGGTCCCTTTTGTTACCGGTGTTATCTTTTCCTTATAACCTTTCAATGATTCTTCAAGCAAGGTCTCTTTTTCCTTATCCATAAAAATCTCCTCCTGATGTATGATAGGGATTAGGGTAGGGATAGTCTACACCCTAACTAATACTCCCTTACCCTGATAGGTCTGTCTCTTTTTCATGAGATTCATTATATCATTAATAATCTGATTTTTTGGTATATCCCATCGGGGTGCAATCAATAGATTGTCTGGTGCAACAGCAAAAAGCCTCTGAAGGACAATATTTGGTGAGAGTCTTTCAAGAAAATCCACAACAAGGTCTATATACTCTTCATAAGTAAATGTATGGAAGGGATTGGTAGAATATATCTTCTCGAGGACTGTGTCTTTTACAACCTGAAGCTGGTGTATCTTCAGGAATTCAACAGGCAGTTCTGAAATCGTATCAGCCATCTGGAGCATCTCTTCCCTTGTCTCTGTAGGAAATCCAAGGATTATATGGGCGCCAATATGGATATTCCTTCCTGCTGTCAGATCCAGGGCCTTTAAGAAGGCATTGAAGTCATGGCCCCTGTTGATGAATTCCAGGGTCTTATCGTATATGGATTGGAGACCATACTCAATCAATATAAAGTAGTCCTTTGCGAGTTCCTCAAGCATCCTGAGTTTCTCTTCATCCACACAATCAGGTCTTGTGCCTATAGCCAGCCCTATGACACCTTCCTCTGAAAGGGCTTCTCTATAAAGGGCCTCAAGCCTTTCTACTGGAGCATAGGTGTTTGTATAGGGCTGGAAGTAAACAAGGAATTTCTTTGCCCCGTATCTCTTTGAGACATGGGCGATGCCATTTCTTATTTGTTCTTTTATTGATAGAGAAGGCCTTGCCTCTGGTGGCCTGAAACTGTCATTATTACAATAAATACAACCACCCCATCCAACAGTTCCATCCCTGTTAGGACAGGTAAAACCTGCATCCACATTTACCTTGTGAACAGTTGTACCGAACCTTTTCTTCAGATAGCTTCCAAAGAGGTTTAGCATATTTTATTATAACACTACTTCTCTGCTCTCCTGGTCCTTTAAATTTGACAGGCCTTCTGGGCATTTGGTAATATTTTTATAGCCGAAGTGGTGGAACTGGTAGACACGCACGTTTGAGGGGCGTGTGGGGTAACCCGTGCGGGTTCGAATCCCGCCTTCGGCACCATCTCTTTTCCCTTTCCCTGAGTCCCGTCTCTTTAAGCTATAATAGTAGGCCGTCGCCTATTTTTAGGAGGATTCTTGAAGAGGATAGGTGTTATTGGTGTTGGATATCTTGGGCAGCATCATGCAAGGATACTTCATGAGTTCAATGATATTGAGCTTGTGGGTGTTGCTGATACTGATTCAGACAGGTCTGCCCTGATAGCAGGTCTTTATAATTGCAGTGCCTTCAGTGATTATAGAGAGCTTCTTTCCCTTGTAGATGCGGTTACAATAGTTACTCCAACAGTGGGTCACTATGAGATAGCCCGTGAGGCCTTGCTAAGGGGGAAAGATGTATTTATAGAAAAACCTATTACAGATAAACTCGAAGATGCTCAGGAGCTCGTGGCGCTGGCAAGAGATACAGGGAGAATCCTTCAGGTTGGACATCTCGAGAGATATAACCCAGCCTATCAGAAGGCAAAAGAGCGAATTTCTGTCTCTAAGCCGCCTTCCCTGATTATTGGTGAGAGGCTTTCTCCCTTTACAGGAAGAGGAATTGATGTGGATATAACTTATGACCTTATGATCCATGACCTTGATATAGTCCTCGACATCCTTCGAGGCCAGGAGGTCAGGGATATAAGGGCTGGTGGTGCGAAAGTCCTTACAGGAAGGCTTGATTTTGCTACATGCTGGATTGAATTCGAAAAGACGAAGGTAATCCTCTCTTCAAGTAGGGTGTCAAAAGAAAAAAGAAGGAGCATCACGGTATTTTGTGATGGATATTGTTTGATAATAGATTTTATGAATCAAGGTCTCTCTATCTTAAAAGATGGCTCTAAATTAATTGAAGATATACCTGTTGAAAAAAAAGAACCCCTCAGGGAGGAACTGAGGGATTTTGTTGATTGTATAGAGTCAAGGAAGTGCCCTCTTGTTCCAGGAGAGGATGCCCTTAGGCCCCTTTCCCTTGCAATTGAGATTACTGATAGAATTAAAGGAGGATAAAAAAGAAAATGCTTCCAATGGTTGACCTGAAGAAACAACTCCTGGAGATTCGGGATGAGATTAATGCCCATTTTGAAGAGATACTGAATTCTACAACCTTTATACTCGGGCCTAAATTAAAGGAACTCGAAAGAAGGATTGCAGAGTATCACAGTATTGATGAAGGTAGCAGTTCATGTTTTGCCGTTGGGGTCGCCTCCGGGACAGATGCCCTTCATCTAAGTCTTCGTGCATCAGGTATTAAGGAAGGTGATGAGGTTATAACAACACCTTTTACATTTTTTGCCACAGTAGAGGCTATAGTATATACAGGTGCAAGGCCTGTCTTTGTAGATATTGATCCTGAGACCTTTAATATAAATCCTGAATTAATAGAAGAAAAGGTCACGCCAAGGACAAGGGCTATTGTTCCTGTTCATCTCTATGGTCATCCTGCAGACATGAAAAAAATAATGGAGATTGCAAAAAGGTATAATCTTATTGTTATAGAGGACTGTGCACAGGCCTTTGGTGCAAGGATTTTTAATTATGATAATGCATCAGCCATCGGTGGCGAAAGTAAATCCCCCTTTAATTCGGAGAAGGGAGTTGGAAGGCTTGTGGGGACCTTTGGAAATGCTGGTTGTTTCAGTTTTTATCCAAGCAAGAATCTGGGTGCCTATGGTGATGCTGGAATGGTCCTCACCAGAGATGAGGAGATTGCCAGTAAGGTCCTCATGTTAAGGAATCATGGCTCACAGGTTTCATATCTTCATGAAGAGATAGGTTTTAATAGCAGGCTTGATGAGTTTCAGGCAGCTGTACTTCTTGTAAAGCTGAAGAGGATTGACAGGTATAACGAGCTCAGAAGAAAAAAGGCCCTTTTGTATAATTCCCTTCTCGACAGAGAAAAGGTAAAGGTTCCTGTTGAAAGAGAGGGCTATTATCATGTCTATCATCAATACACGCTCCGTTCTCCTGTAAGGGATACTATACAGAAAAGGCTCAGGGAAAAGGAGATAGCCTCTGTAGTCTATTATCCAGTACCCCTTCATCTACAGAAGGCCTTAAATTTTCTGGGTTATAAGAAAGGAGATTTTCCTGAGGCAGAAAAGGCATCCGAGGAGGTTCTATCCCTGCCTATCTATCCTGAACTTCCTGACGAGGTTATCGAAAGGATAGCAGAGGTCGTTAATAGTATATGAGCTCTAAAGAGGTATTAATCCTCACTGGTGAGAGTTCAGGAGAGTTATATGGAGCCCTCCTTGCAAAAGAGCTTTTAAGAAGATGGCCTGACCTTGAGATATATGGCATAGGTGGAGAGAGGATGGAGGCCTCTGGTGTAAGGCTCTTAGGAAGAATAGGTCATGCCTTTGGACTTATAGAGGCAATTGGTGCTATAAAGAATATAAGAAAAAATTTCAGTAGAGTTGTGGAGTATCTCAAAAAAAGGAGGCCTCAGGTAGTTGTCCTTATAGATTATCCTGATTTTAATATAAGGGTAGGTGAGATTGCAAAGAGGCTCGGCATTAAGGTTCTTTATTATGTGAGCCCCCAGGTCTGGGCATGGAGAAAGAAGAGGAAGTACAGGATTAGAGACCTGGCAGACAGGATAGCTGTTGTCCTTCCTTTTGAAGAGGAGATCTACAGAAGTATTGGTGCAGATGTTGAATTTGTTGGCCATCCTGTTACAGAGGAGCTCGAAGGTATCGAAGGCCTTTCAAGGCATGAGGTCAGGGAATTCCTGAATATCCCTGAAGGCTCACCTGTATTCACCCTTCTTCCAGGAAGCAGACCATCAGAGGTAAGGAGGCTCCTTCCTTTAATGGAGGAGGTGGCAGAGGAACTTACCGATTTTGAAATTAAAGGTGGAGTTAAACCAGAGTTATTAATGCCCCTTGCGCCAAATCTTTCGCTAAATTTAAAAGACCTTAACAGATTCGAGAAACTCGGTGTGAGGGTTCTTCCTCCTTTTCTCAATCAATGGCCAACTGTTACTTCATCCCTGATTTCCCTTAAGGCTTCAGACATGGCTATTGCAGCATCAGGTACAGTAGTCTTTCAGGCAGGCCTCCTTGGTGTTCCAGCTATTGTGGTTTACAGGCTTTCTAAGTTAACCTATCATATAGCAAGACTTGTTGTTGATGTCAAATATATCTCTATACCAAATATAATTCTTGGCAGGGAGGTCTTTCCTGAATTGATTCAGGATAAGGCAAGGTTAGAACTTGTTATGGATAATATAAAGAGATTAATGTCAGAGGAGATGAGAGAAGAGGTAATGGGCTACCTGAGGAGGCTGAGGGAGGTCTTTTCGAATAAAAGGCCTTCAGAGAGGGTGGCAACAATGATTGAGGAGATTACTGGATGGTAATTAAAGAACTCTTAAGACTTATAAAACCTTATTACGGAAGGGTTGTAATAGCTGGGGCTTTGAGCCTTGGCGTTTCAGGTATAAATGGTACCCTTGCCTGGCTCATGAAGCCTGTTATAGATGATATCCTTATAAAAAAGAATATCACCTACCTTGCCCTGTTGCCAGTGGTGGTGATTCTTCTCTTTACCCTAAGGGGTCTTTTTATTGCTGGACAGTCCTATCTTATGAAGTCCGTTGGAATGAAGATAGTAAACAATCTTCGTAATGCCCTCTATGCCCATTTAAGCACTCTTCCCATGAGTTTTATAAAAAGAGAGGCCTCTGGTTCAATTATATCGAGGTTTTTAAATGATGTGAATATGCTTCAGGACCTTGTGGCAAGGTCAGTAAAGGACCTTTTTGTGGAGGGTGCAACAGTTATTGTCCTTACAGCCTTTGCCTTTTATAAAAGATGGGAGCTTGCCCTTTTTGTAATAATTATTGGACCCCTTGCTATTTATGGAATACAGCGGATTGGCAAGAGGCTTAAGGCAACAGTGAAGAAGGCACAGCAGAGGATTTCAACTCTCACAGAAATCCTCACAGAGACCCTCAATGGGTTTAAGATAATAAAGATCTTTGGAAGAGAGGAGGATATGCTCCAGTCCTTCAAGGACAAAAATCAGGATTTTTACAGAGAGGTTATGAGGACTGTGAGGCTTAGCGAGGCTGCTTCACTCCTTATGGAATTTATAGGAGGTATTGCCATAGCCTTTGTTATATGGTATGGAGGAGGCCTTGTTGTGAAGGGAAGCCTTACACCTGGTGACCTTGCCTCCTTTGTTGTTGCCATAATGATGATCCATACACCCGCAAAGAGGCTTGCTGGTGTGAATAACAATATCCAGCAGGCAAAGGTTGCCTTTGAGAGGATGAACGATATATTTAAGATAAAGCCAGAAGAGGATGGGAAGGTTATCCTGAAGGATTTCAGAGACTCTATTGAGTTCAAGGATGTAACATTTAGATACCCTAATACCCAGAGGGTTATACTCGATGGTGTTAACCTGAAGATCAAGAAGGGAGAGATTGTGGCAATAGTTGGTAAAAGCGGTGTTGGAAAAACAACCCTTGTTGACTTAATCCCGAGGTTTTATGACCCTGATAAGGGAACAGTTTTGATAGATGGTATTGACCTGAGGGCCCTATCCCTTACCTCTTTAAGAAACCTCATCGGGATTGTGAGTCAGGACATTATCCTCTTTAATGACACTGTTAAAAACAACATAAGATTTGCAAGGCCTGATGCCAGTGATGAAGAGGTTATAAATGCAGCAAAGGCTGCCCATGCCCATGAATTTATAATGGAGTTTCCCCAGGGATATGATACAGTCATTGGTGAGCGAGGCACGAGACTTTCAGGTGGACAGGCCCAGAGGATATCAATTGCAAGGGCTATATTGAAGAACCCACCTATCTTAATCCTTGATGAGGCCACCTCAAGCCTCGATGCCCATTCAGAGAAGGCAGTAAGGGATGCCCTTGAAAATCTGATGAAGGATAAGACTGTGATAGTCGTTGCCCACAGGTTTTCCACTATCAGAAAGGTATCAAGGATTGTTGTTCTTGACAGGGGGAAGATTGTTGAGGAGGGCACCCATAGTGAGCTTATGGAAAGCGATGGTGTTTACAGAAGGCTTTATGAACACCAGTTTTTGGTGGCGAATTAATTAGGTTGGTGGCGAAGTTACAGTTGAGAATACTTTATACAATCCTTTATCTTATAGCCTTGATATTCCTGCTACCTTTTGAATTTCTGAAAAGGCCAGCGGACTTAAGGCTCCGCTGGCTTAAAGAAAAATTTGGAGTTATCCATCCCCCATTAAATCCTCCCTCTTACATTAAGAGGGGGGGTGGGAGCGTTACCTCTGACTACCAAAAGCCCTGTCTCTGGATTCATGCTGTAAGTGTTGGTGAGACCCTTGCTGCAAGGGGTATTGTGGAGCGACTGAGAAGGGAGTTCCCACATATTCCTATTATTTTTTCAACCATGACTGATACGGGTCAGCAGACGGCGATGAGGGAGTTTAAGGGGATAACTGTTGTATATATGCCCTTTGATATAGGTTTTATCCTCATGAGGCTTTTTAGAAGGCTTAATATAGCTCTTTTTATTACTGTTGAGACAGAATTCTGGCCAAACACCTTTTATATATTGAGAAGACTTGGTATCCCCCTTATTGTGGTGAATGCAAGGCTCTCTGAAAAGTCTTTCAAAGGATATAAGAAAGTCCGTTTTTTTATGAGGGATGTCCTTGCCTCTGTCAGTGCCTTCTGCGCTGGCAGTCCTTATGATGCAGAGAGACTGAAAGCCCTTGGCGTGCCAGAAGGCCGAATCCAGATAACAGGGAACCTTAAGTTTGACATGCCCCCTCCAGAACCTCTTAATTTAACCATTAAAAATGACCTTAATAAATGCATAATCGTTATCGGAAGCACCCATCCAGGTGAAGAAGGGCTTATCCTTCAGGCATTGAATAATCTTATTATGAGTGGTAAGATTTATATAGTCCTTGCTCCAAGGCATCCTCAGAGGTTCAAAGAAGTTGAAGAGGTCTTAAGGAGAAGAGGCATAAGGTTTGTAAAGAGGTCTGATATAGATGTTCATAAGATAGTTGACCTTCGGGAAAAGGACCTCATGCTTCTTGATACCCTTGGAGAGCTTAGTTCTTTTTACTCCATAGCAGATATAGCAATAGTGGGTGGTAGTTTTGTGCCTGTTGGTGGCCATAATCTCCTTGAGCCTGCCTACTGGTCTAAACCTGTAATATGTGGTAAACATATGGACAACTTCCCTCTTGTTGAGGAATTCCTTCGCGAAGGTGCAGCACTAATGGTAGAAGAAGGGCAGATTGAGGAGGTTGTCTCAGAACTCATAAATAGCCCTAAAAAAAGGGCAGATTTAGGCCAGAGGGCAAAAGAGATTTATGAGAGGAACAGAGGGGCTTTAGAAAGGACTATTTCAGTAATAAAACAATATCTATGAAAATAAAAGCGACGTTTATAGGACTGTACAACTCCTTTTATCTTTATTTCTTAAAGAAGAAGAGGGAGAGGGACCTTAGAGAGGCGAGAAACCTTCCCTCTCCAGTTATAAGTATTGGTAATCTTACAGTTGGTGGCACGGGAAAGACTCCTATGGTAATAGCCCTTGCAAAAGAGGCAAAGAGGAAGGGTCTTAATCCTTGCGTCCTTTCAAGGGGATATAAGGGAAGGCTTGAAGGCCCAGCAGTTGTGAGCTGTAGAACTGGCAGGCTCCTTGATGTGATAGATTGTGGCGATGAGCCAGCCTTAATGGCTGATAAGCTCTATGGGGTTCCTGTTGTTATAGGTAAGGACAGATATGAGGCTGGCATATATGCCCTCGAGTGCTTTAAAAAACAACCTGACTTCTTTTTGCTTGACGACGGTTATCAGCATTGGCGACTTAAAAGAGACCTGGATATCCTCCTTATAAGTGGAATAAATCCCTTCGGGAACAGAAGGCTCTTTCCTTTCGGACCATTAAGAGAACCCCTTGAGGAAATAAAAAGGGCTGACATAATTGTTGTTACAATGGCAGATAAATGCCCTGATCTTTCCAGACTGATAGAGGAGATTAGAGTTTATGCCCCCTCTCCAATCTATCTTTCGAACCACAGGGTGAGTTCAATTGGAAGATACAGGATAAATCATGAGGGCAAAGCTGTATTCGAGGAAGAGATTGCTCCTTCTCAGTTCAGAGGCAAAAAGGTCTTTGCCTTTGCGGGTATTGGCAATCCCGAATCCTTCAGGCTGAGTCTCAAAGACGCTGGTATGGATATAGTAGAATTCATAACATTCAGGGATCATCATCTTTATTCTGTCTGTGAACTTAAGGAACTTTCTGACAGGGCAAAGGAGCTCAACGTGCCCATGATAACAACAGAGAAGGACCTCATAAGGGCAGATGGAAGGCTCCAGCCAGGAGAGATTTATACTCTGATAATTGAGATATCTATTGAGAATAGATTTTTTGAAGAGGTTTTTGAGAAAATATAGTTAAGCCTGATATCGGGGCGTAGCGCAGTCTGGTAGCGCACACGGTTCGGGACCGTGGTGTCGGAGGTTCAAATCCTCTCGCCCCGACCATTGATAGACTACATACACCCTAATCCCTACATTCTGAAGCCTGATTCTCTGGAGTTTGACTTCTGAAAAGCCTATTTTTCAGGTTGTGGTGAAGTAACAGTTGAAGCGTGTGTTTTTCCATTGGGGATGCAAATAACAGTTGAGGAAAAATTAAATCTGGAGGCGGCGAGCGGATTCGAACCGCTGAATCGGGGTTTTGCAGACCCCTCCCTTAGCCGCTTGGGTACGCCGCCATAAAAGGAATGGAGCGGGTGGCGGGATTCGAACCCGTGACCCCAACCTTGGCAAGGTTGTGCTCTACCAGCTGAGCTACACCCGCAACTTTTGCTACCTTGATAAAGAAATTTAGCATAAACTTATTTGAAGTGTCAATGCCAGCTCTGCCTTTAGATATTGACAACTATCTAAAATTTGTTTTATAAAATAAAACTATTTTTTTGTGTAAAATATAACATTACTGTTTTCAGTGGCGCACATAACAGGAGAAGTAAAATGGAACTATTAGATCGATTTTTTGACAGATTGATTAACGATTGGCAAAATAACAGTGCATTTTATCCCTCCTGGACTCCACCTGTAGATATATATGAGACTGATGATGCCTTTATTGTTGAGGCTGAATTGCCTGGAGTCCAAGAAGAAGATATAGAAATAAAGGTTGAAGATGATGTCCTTTTTCTCAGTGGGGTACGGAAGACAGTAAGGGAGTGTCAGAAATGCCATAGACTCGAAAGAGAGCAGGGATATTTTTCGAGGAGATTTAAACTTTCTACTGGTACTTTTGCCACCGAAACTGTTATTGATAAAAATCATATAAGGGCATCTTTGAACGATGGCATACTCACAATTATTCTTCCAAAGAAAGAAGAATATATTATAAGACATATTGAAATTGAGGGTGAGTCATGAAAAGGATAAGAGTTGCTATAGCTGGTGTAGGGAATTGTGCGAGTTCTCTTGTTCAGGGTGTAGAATATTACAAAAGGTTCAAAAAGTCTCTGGGTCTTATGCATTATGACCTTGGAGGATATACTCCTGAGGATATAGAATTTGTTGCTGCCTTTGATATAGATGAAAGGAAAGTCGGCCAGCCCTTAAATAAGGCAATTTTTGCAAAACCTAACTGCACGAAGACTATATGGGAAGAGATACCCGACAACGGAGTTATTGTTCAGATGGGAGAGATCCTCGATGGTCTTTCACCTCACATGGAGGGGTATCCACCGGAAAGAAGATTCATCCCTTCAAAACAGAAGCCTGTAGATGTTGCCAGAGTTCTTATGAATAGCGGAGCAGAGATATTGCTTAATTATCTTCCTGTTGGGTCTCAGAAGGCAACGGAGTTTTATGCAGAGGCCTGCCTTCGAGCAGGAGTAAGTCTTATAAATTGTGTACCTGTATTTATCGCCTCCAATCCGGAATGGGAACAGAGATTTAAGGAAAAAAACATACCTATTGTAGGAGATGATATCAAGAGCCAGATTGGAGCAACCATTATTCACAGGGTTTTGTCAAAACTCTGCCAGGACAGGGGCGTAAAGATTGACCGTACTTATCAGTTAAATGTGGGAGGGAATACGGATTTTCTCAATATGCTTAACAGAGAGAGGTTAAAGTCAAAAAAGATATCAAAGACAGAGGCCGTTACATCCCAGATACACGAAGAGATAGCTCTTGAAAATGTGCACATCGGTCCTTCCGATTATGTACCGTGGTTAAATGATAACAAGGTATGTTTTATAAGAATAGAAGGGAGAATTTTTGGAGATATACCTGTAAATTTAGAGTTACGGCTTTCAGTAGAAGACTCACCAAACAGTGCTGGTGTGGTTATCGATGCTATAAGGTGTGTAAAGATTGCGAGAGATAGAAATATAGGTGGAGTCCTCACTTCTGCTTCAGCTTATTTTATGAAACATCCGCCAGTTCAATATTCTGATGAAGAGGCGAGAAAGATGGTTGAAGAATTCATATCAGGAAAGAGGTCTCACTAATTGCTTGGTGAGAGACTTGGCCATCACCTCGACAGGCCTCTAAGAAGCTTATCCTTTAAAATTAAGGTCCACCCTAATCTTATCAGTATAACAGGATTTATAATTACACTGTTCTCAGCATTCCTTATACCCATTTTCCCATTTTACGCAGGTATAGTTTTATGTATCGGCGGTTTTCTTGATATGTTTGACGGAATAATTGCCAGAAACAGAAACCTTGTCTCTTCCTTTGGTGCATTTCTTGATTCGACTCTCGACAGGCTATCTGACGGAGCCCTCTTTACAGCTGTAGCAGTATCATTTTATTTAAAAGATAGCCCAACATACAGTTTTATTACCTTGCTCAGTCTTATATTTTCTTTCCTTGTAAGCTATGAGAGGGCAAGGATTGAAGGGCTTGGCGGTCACTGCAGAGTAGGTCTTGCAGAAAGACCAGAGAGAATAATTCTTCTTATAACAGGTTTGATTACGGGATATCTACAGCCAGCTATCTGGATTATCCTCATAACATCCCTTATTACAGCACTCCAGAGAGGATATCATGCCTGGAAGCTTTTCAAATAAAAGAGAGTAAAAATAGGGATTAGGGTGTAGACTTCACAATCAGTACAGGTTGAGAGGCCCTTCTTAGCACCCTCATAGCAACAGAACCCAAAAGTACATGGCCTAAACCTGTTCTTCCATGACTGCCCATGATAATTAAATCAACCTTTTTCTCGCTGGCAATCCTTACTATTTCCTCATAGGGTATACCTCTGGCTATCACCTTTTCTACAGAAAGACCCTTAAATCTATTTTTTATAAACTCTCTGAGTTTTTGGTCTGTTTCTGAAAGGAGCTTATTCATGAAATCCGTCAGTTCAGGTACATAATACCCTTCCCATAATGTTTCTTCAGGAATCACCGTAAGGACAACGACAGAGGAGTTATTCTTCAATGCGAGGTCCTCAGCCATATCGAGGGCTTTAAGAGAAGCCTCAGATAGATCTGTAGCATAAAGAATCTTTTTTAACATATTAAAGTTTACAGCAGGCCATCGAGATAAGTCAAACTTACCTTGATTTTTTTTTGAGATCTTTTTATAATTGTTTTTGATAATAGACCATAATTGTGACTTCGCCACTACTGAAGTTAATAATAAAATTTCTGAAAGGAGGTGAGGAAGGTGAAGAAGGTTTTAGCAATAGTGCTTTCCTTGATTCTTGCCATTGCCTTTACAATGGCTATTGGCTGTAAGAAGGCTGAAGAGAAGAAGCCAGCAGAAGCTCCAGCACCAGCCCAGCCTGCTCAACCTGCACAGCCAGAACAGGCACCAGCACAGCCAGCACCAGCCCAGCCTGCTCAGCCAGCACCAGCTCAACCAGGTAAATAATGAATTTTCCCAGGGAGGAGGGTGTAGACTATTCCCTAACCCCTCCTCCCTAACCCCTAACTTCTAACTTCTTTATGACCCCAGTTTCTCCACCAATACGTTTATTGATTTTTCTGATGAAAATTGTTATTTTAATATTAAAGGTTTTAATTGGTGGCGCAAGGAATTTAGAATAAAAGAGTGGGAAAACCCACTTTTTTATTTTTAAAATCTTGATTTGGTGGCGAAGGTAACAGTTAAGGCTGAGTTATAGCCATGGAACTAAAGGAAAAGATACGGAAGCTTGCTGAGGAAGTAGCAGACCAGGAAGACCTTGAGCTTGTTGATCTGGAACTTACTCGTGGCAGGAAGGTAGTATTGAGGGTATTTATTGATAAAGAGGGTGGTGTTACTATTGAGGATTGTGAAAGGATGAGCAGGGCTCTTGAGGCATTACTCGATGTGGAAGACCCCATAAAGGAGTCTTATATCCTTGAGGTCTCTTCCCCTGGTCTTGATAGACCGTTAAAAGGAAGACATGACTTTATAAGGAATATGGGTAAACTGGCAAGGATAATAACAAAGGATAAAGTTGAAATGCAGAATTTCTTTATAGGAAGGATTGAGGGTGCTGATGAAAATGGTATTTTTCTTAATCTGGGAAAGAAGACTGTATTTATAAGTTATGATAATATATCAAGGGCAAACCTTGAGGTGGAGATAAGATGACAAAAGAACTCTGCTACATCATTGATCAGATAAGTAGAGAAAAGGCTATACCGAGAGAGGTATTGCTGAAGGCCCTTCAGTCGGCTTTGCAGTCAGCGGCGAGAAAGAGATTTGGTGGCAGGACTACTATAAATCTTTCCATTGACCCTAAAACTTGCGCAATCACTGTTACGGATACTAAGGTAGTGGTTGAGACTGTTACAGACAGTAGCAGAGAGATATCCCTTGAAGAGGCGAGGAAGATAAAACCTGATGTTGCTGTTGGAGATGCTATAGAGATTCCCCTTCAGCTTGAGGATTTTGGAAGAATAGCTGCCCAGACAGCAAAACAGGTAATACTCCAGAGAGTGAGGGAAGCGGAGAAAGAGGTTATCTATAATGAATTCAAGGATAAAAAAGGTCAAGTTGTTTCAGGTACAGTGCTCAGGAAAGAAAAGGGTAATTATTTTGTAAGTGTTGGTAGAGCAGAAGCCCTCCTTCCTGTGAAGGAAACTCTACCGAATGAGAACCTCAAAAGGGGTGACCTTATTAAGGCCTATATTACCGATGTTGAGAATACTCCAAAAGGTCCTGTTATAATGCTTTCCAGAACAGTGCCAGAATTTGTTGCTGCCCTTTTTAGGATGGAGGTCCCGGAGATAGCTGATGGTTCTGTCATAATAAAGAATATCGTGAGAGAACCTGGTGAAAGGACAAAGATAGCAGTTTATTCAAGTAATCCTTCCATAGACCCTGTTGGTTCCTGCGTTGGTATGAAAGGTACAAGGGTTCAGGCTATAGTAAGAGAACTCCGCGGAGAGAGGATAGATATTATACCCTGGAGTGATGATCCAAGGATACTGATTTCGAGGGCTCTCAGTCCTGCCCAGGTAGACAGGATAGGGATAAATGAAGAAGAAAAGACCGCTATGGTTATAGTACCTGATGATCAACTCTCAATAGCTATTGGAAGAAAAGGTCACAATGTAAGGCTTGCCATGAAGCTTACAGGATGGGAGATAGATATAATGAGCGAGAGTGAATACTCAAAGATAAAGGCAGAACAGCACTGACTTCAACTGTTACTTTGCCAACTGTGAGTTTATGCACGCCATTCAATATATTAAAGGAGTAGGGAAAGAAAGGGCAAAGATCCTCGAGAAACTCGGAATTAAGACAGTAAAGGATGCCTTTTATTACCTGCCGAAGAGATATGAAGACAGGAGATTCCTCAGGCCCATTGCCCAGCTCCGATATGGTAATATCGAAACAGTAAAGGCGAAGATTGTATCAATAGAGGTTATAGAAAGAAAGAATCTTAAGATACTGGAGCTTACTCTAAGTGATGGAAGTGGTGTCCTTAAGGCAAAATGGTTTAATCAGCCCTATTTAAAAAAGCTCTTTAAGAATGGTCAGGAACTTATCCTTAGTGGAATGGTTAAAAGGAATAGTTTCTGGGGGATAGGTTTCGAAATGGAAAATCCAGAATATGAATTTTTTGAAGAAGATGATGAGCCTATCCATACATCGAGGATTGTTCCTCTCTATAGCCTTACAAAGGGCATAACTCAGAGACAGTTAAGAAGAATAATGTTTTCTCTCGTCAGTGAGTATTCAGGCTCAATTGAAGACCCGTTACCCGATGAGGTCCTGAGGGAATTTGACCTTCCATCTATATCAGAGAGTCTAAGGAATGTCCATTTCCCATCAAGTGATATCGATGTAGATGCCCTTAATGAATTCAGGACTCCTTATCAGAGGAGGCTTGCCTTTGATGAGATATTTTTATTCCAGCTCGGTCTGTCATTAATTAAAAAGAATAAGGTTTTTGAAAAAGGCATAGCATTTTCAGGCCGTCTTAGCCTTGTGAAGGCCCTCAGAGAGGTCCTTCCCTTTAAACTTACATCTGCTCAGGAGAGGGTATTTGAAGAAATTCTTTCTGACATGACGTCACCTTATCAGATGAATAGACTTATACAGGGAGATGTGGGATGTGGTAAGACAATTGTAGCCCTTATGGCGATGCTCGTTGCTGTTGAGGATGGTTATCAGGCATGCCTTATGGCTCCAACAGAGATTCTTGCTGAACAGCACTATATTAATATCCACAGACTTGTAGAAGGACTCGGACTGAAGATTGCCCTTCTGACAAGCGGGATTGAGGAAAGACCCCTTGATAAGATTGCTAATGGTGAAATCCCTATTATTATAGGAACTCATGCCCTTATTGAAGAAAAGATAAGGTTCAATAGACTTGGCCTTGTCATAATCGATGAACAACACAGATTTGGTGTTATGCAGAGGTCAGCCTTAAGGGCAAAAGGAGTATCTCCAGATGTCCTTGTAATGACAGCTACTCCTATACCAAGAACTCTTGCCCTTACATTATACGGCGATCTTGATTATTCGATTATTGATGAACTACCACCGGGAAGGTCTCCTGTAATAACCAGAGTTATGTACCAATCTCAGAAGTCGGAACTCTACAATCTAATAAAAGATGAAATTAAAAAGGGGAGACAGGTCTATGTTGTCTATCCCGTTATAGAGGGGTCAGAGGAGTTAAACCTCAAGTCCGCTATAAAGGGGAAGGAAGCCTTTGAAAAAATTTTTCCAGAATTCAGGGTTGGTCTTTTACATGGAAAACTTAAGACTCATGAGAAAGAAGAGGTAATGGGAGCCTTCAAAGCCCATAAACTTGACATCCTCGTGAGCACAACTGTTATAGAGGTTGGCATAGATGTCCCGAATGCTACATTGATGGTGATTGTCCATGCCGAGAGGTTTGGTTTGAGCCAACTTCACCAGTTAAGAGGAAGGGTTGGACGGGGAAGTGAGCAATCTTACTGTATCCTCCTTGCCTATGAGCCTCTTACAGAGGCGGCAAGACAGAGGCTCGATGCTATGGTTAAATATAGTGACGGATTTTCCATTGCTGAACAGGACCTCCTTATTCGGGGGCCCGGGGAATTCTTTGGAACGAGACAGTCTGGCATGCCTGACCTGAGAATTGCAAACATTGTTAGAGATGCTGACATGATCCCTTATGCAAAAGAAGCATCTATTGAGTTGATAAAGAAAGATCCAGAACTGAAGAGATTTCCCCTTCTCAAAAAATCTGTTGAGGAATTCTGGCAAGGTAAGATAGAATTGTTAGTGAGTTAATGGCGAAGTAACAGTTGAGGGCTATGATTAACCTCATCACAGATAATATTAAGAGGGCCTGGGACAAAATAAAGGCATGGTCGAGTCTTATTTCCGAGCGAGTAAGAATTGAACTTGGGATAGTGAGGCTTCTGAATGATTCAAGGAAGATAGATTCGAAAATAGCCCACCTTTATCAAAAGATTGGTAAGAGGATTTTTGAATTAAAAGAGAGAGAGGACATATGGAGAAGTAACAGTCGTAATATTTTTAAAGATGAAGAGATAAGCGCTTCCTTTGCTGAGATTCAGAGACTCCTTCAGGAAAAGGAACTTATTTTAAAAAAGGTTTCTGAAATATTTGCTGGTGAAAGAGAAGAATGAAATTTCTGCTCATTTTTATAGCAGGTTTGATTTTTGGCTCCTTTATGAATGTGTGTATATATAGGCTTCCCAGAGGTCTTTCTATCATGAGGCCTGGTTCCATGTGCCCTAATTGTCATAGACCAATCAAACCTATTGATAACATCCCTGTTTTAAGTTTCTTGTTTCTCAGAGGAAGATGCCGATACTGTGGTGAGAGGATTCACTGGAGATACCCACTTGTGGAATTTCTGAACGGTCTTTTATGGGTTATAGCCTTAAGCAGGTCTTTCAGTATCCCTGTCCTTTTGTTTCTATCGAGTCTTGTTATAATTACCTTTATTGACATAGAACATATGATTATCCCTGATATTATAACTATTCCTGGTACCTTCTCTGGAATACTCCTCAGCCCATTTATAATAGATCCCTTTTTAAGATACGAAAGGCTCGGATTTATGGCATCTCTTACTGGTGCCATTACTGGTTTTTTACTTTTTTTAATAATCGCAAAGGCTGGCACCTGGATTTTTAAGAAAGAGGCAATGGGTGGTGGAGATATCAAACTCATGGCGATGGTCGGGGCTTTCACAGGATGGAAGGGGGTCCTCTTGACCACATTTCTTGGAAGTATAATTGGTTCTATTGTGGGAATAATTATCCTCATCCAGAATAAAGGGCGGAGGGACACCATAATTCCTTTTGGTCCTTATCTTGCTTTCGGTGCAATTGTGAGCATCTTGTTTGGTAGTGAGGTAATGTTTTGGGTGAATAGGGCAGTAGTCCAGTAAAAGGTGGGATAATAGTTGAGGGTCTTTGTAGGTGTAATTTTAACAGGCCTTTTGATTTCTTCTCTCCTCATGGCAATCTTTGTTTCAAATGTTACTTACCTCGATAATGCAAGATTTAACTCTTTATTTTACTCCTTTCTCCTCATAGCCCTTCTCTCAGGACTCGGTTTGTTCCTCCTTATTTTATTAAGACAGGGGAAGAAAACGAAGGAATCAACTTTTACTTCCGCCACAAGAAAAGAAGAATTCATAATGGACACAATCAGTATGCTCGTGAAGGAACTTAAAGAAAGACACAGGGAGCTCGAGACCTTTAATGAAAATATCCTCCAGAGCGTTCCGAGCGGAGTACTGACGATTAATAATAATGGCATAATTACAAAGATTAACGAGGCTGGCAGATCGATTATTTGTGGCGCAAGTAACAATCTCGATTCTAATGTGGTAGGAAGACCTATCAATGAAGTTATAAAAGGAGAGTTTCTTGAGTACATTCTTAAAAATGAATTCATTAAGAGAGAAGAGGTGCTCGTAGAACTGGGTGGTAGAAAGGTGTGGCTCGGCTTTAGCATTTCTCCTCTTATGGATAGAAATAAAAAGGTAATAGGAAAGAGCATAATTTTTACAGACATAACAGAATTTAAAGAGCTTCAGTCAAGGGCTAAATTGAAGGATACCCTTCAGGGTCTTGGTGAGATGGCTGCTGGTATCGCCCATGAGTTAAGGAATCCGATGAGTGTTATTTCAGGATATGCCAGTATTCTTAAAAAGAAGGCTGATTCATCTCTTCAACCAATCGTGGATGCCATAACAAAAGAGATCGCCCTGATGGATAGGATAATTACAGACTTTCTATCCTTTGCAAAATATGAAGAACCAGCACCTGTACCAGTAGATATTGAGAGATTGATTAAAGAGATAGCTGACGAGATAAGAGGTAGTGTGAGTAACCATTATCTGATTTCCCTCCAGATTGAGCCCTCTGTGTTGCATGCCGATGAGATACTTTTGAGACAGGCATTGAAAAACTTGATTCAGAATGCCATAGAGGCGATGCCAGAAGGTGGCGAGGTTACTATAAAAGGAGTAAAAGGGGATGCTGAGTATCTTATATCCATTTCTGACACAGGAAAGGGCATCCCTGACGAGATTAAAGAAAAGATATTTATCCCATTCTTTACAACAAAAGAGAAGGGAACAGGGCTTGGTCTTTCTATTGTCCATAAAGTTATTACTGCCCATGGAGGGGAGGTCTTTTTTGATAGCACAAAAGAAGGAACAACCTTTACTTTGAAGCTTCCAGTCTGGTGGCGCAAGTAACAGTTGAGGCTTTAAGTAGTCTTCTCAATCTGTCTGTATCTACAGGCCTTCCACCAAATCTTGCCTGATTATAGAGTTCAATAAACTCCTTTACCGCATCTCGATTAAGTCCTGCGGTTATTGCGATTTTTAAAACCTCTCCTGAGGTTGTTGAACTTGTAATCCTGTAACCCCTTTTTTCTAAGACCTTTCTTAACTTTAAATAATAAAAACCTGGCATGGATAATTTTCGACTCCTCCTCTTAATAAACCAGTAGAACAGTAAAAAAGCAGAGCAGGAGAGTAAAAATGCTATAACCCTCAGTGCCAGCTCTCCCTTACCTCCTCTTAACTTAAAAGGCAAATTTAAGCCTTGAGCCTTAAGCCAGTTCTTCAGCCTTCTACCTATGACATGCAGTTTATACCCTGCTTCTGACATTCCCTTGAGGAGTTCAAACTGGTCTTCTCTACTGAAATTTACAACATATCTCTGCCATTTCATCTTCATGTAATCAAGATAAAGTAATAGGAGAGAGGGCTTTTTCTCCTGCCCTATTTGAGGCGGTGTTGGGTCAAATCTCTTCCAACTTCCGTCAATCCATGCCTCGACCCATGAATGGGCATCCTTCTGCCTGATAATTACATAATTGCCAAGGGGGTTCAGTTCACCACCAAGAAATCCTGTAGCTATTCTTGCTGGGATTCCCTGAGAACGGAGCATAAGAACCATGGCGCTGGAGAAGTGCTCACAGTATCCCTTTTTTGAACGAAAGAGGAAGTATGTTACAGGATCAAAGCCCTTTTCTGGTAAGCCAGGATTGAGGGAATAGATATAATTTTCTTTAAGATACCTCTCTATTGCAAGGGCCACTGTTCCTTCGCTACCAACTGTTACTTCGCCACCCACTGTTCCTCTTAAAAGCCCTTCTGTAAATTTCCTGATAGGTTCTCTTATGTTTTCTGGAATCTGGAGATAAAAACGGAGCTCAGAGCTCGGGGGTCGGAGTTCGGAGTTCAAGCTCTGAGGAAGAATTTTCCTTAAATTCTGACTTCTGACTTCTGACCTCTGACCTCTGATATCTGACCTCTGTTTTTCCCTTTTGCTTATTACTTTATAATGAATCCTTCTCGCCCCTTTTCTCGGAATATACATAGTGCCAGAGGCATCAATCTCAACCCTGTTTAAAGAGGTAATTACTGAAACAGGCCTTTCAAGGCTGAATATAATCTCTGACTCGAGGGGTTCAAGAAGTACATCCTGTTCCACTATTGATGGCGAAGTAATAGTAGTTTCAGAGCCCACCTCACCTGTTCCTTCCTGTATAAGAAATTGATTATCTATTCTAAATAGATTCCTCTTTGTATCTTGAAGGGTATTACTCCAGGTCTCTCCATCAAAATAGTCGAGGACATTGCCTTTCCAGTATAAAGGTCCTTCAGGGACTGGTCTCACTTCTACCCTTGCTACTACTGTAGGGTCAAGCTTGAGGTCTCCTGAAGATAAGTCCATTTTTTCTGAAAAACCAGCATTCTTAATACCCTTGATATGGCTCTTTCCCCATAATCCATATTTGAGCCTTGGGAGAGAAATAAAGAATACTATTGAAATTACTACACTCACTCCTATAAGGAGCCCCACTGTTTTTAAAGGAATGGAAGGCTCAACCTTTTCTTTGATGTAATGAGCCATATTCATTACAAAGATAAAGAGGATTATAAAAAGGATGATTATTCCTCCAAAGAGCATGGCAACAGTAAACTCTGATGCAACAACAAGCTGTAGAAGAGCCATGAAATAGACCTGAAAAGGGTCGTAGGGTTCTTTAATATCAAAGGATTTAATTGCATGGAATATAAAACTCAGATGGGCTACAGATAGGAGGTAGTCTCCTGTAACTATAAAGACATCAATAAGAAATATAATTAGACCTCCAATGGATGAAGCCCCAATAACAAATCTCGAACCCTGGGGCTTTCCTTTAAGGAGTCTCCAGTATCCATAGAGCATAAGAAGCAGAAAAGGGTAATACACGGGGTTTAGCTCTCCTGTTGCTATTAACGAAAGGGAGCCCGCAACTGCTGTCAAGGCTGTAAGGAATTTATATCTCTCTGGCATAATAGGTCTTAATTGCCATATCTTTAAATCTAATTAAAGGAGAGCCCTCTGACTGAAGGATAAGTATAAAGGGGTCTCTAAGGTCCTTTTCGTCAATAAGACAGAAGAAATCCTCTGAAAGATTAATTACCGCAAGGAGGTCAAGGATCTTCAGAAGGGCTTCCTTCCCTATCCCAAAGGGGATGGTCTTCTTGCATGTGACAAACCTTAATGCCCTCCCCATCTCTATGAGCTTTACTGCAAGAGACGCTGCAAAGGAGACAGACCTTTCAAAATCAACTGTCGCACTGTCGCTCTGTTGCACTGTCGCACTAAAGTTGTCAAAAATTATTGTTATCTTTCTGGTCTCCTGAGTTCCATACTCCTTTGTCATTAACTCTCCTCTCTTTGCTGTTGACTTCCAGTGAATCCATCTCCTGTCATCTCCATACCTGTATTCCCTTATCTTGTAGAACTCCTCTTCATTAAGAATACCTTTTCCTGTTTCCTCGAAAGAAAAGAGCTCCTGTTCTATATCGATTAATGATGGATAGATTAAGAGCTTAGCTCGAAGTTCCGGGATAATGGTTCTTTCAGTAAATATAAATGGAAAACCTGTCCTGAGAAGGACCTTTTTATTGAGGTCAAAGAGCCCCCTCCTGAGGGGAAGGACCTCTTCAAAGACCTCCCTCTTTTCTTTTGGCCCGAGTTTTCTAATATAGGTTGAGAGCATAATAGGGTCTTCTATTTTGAGAAAGAGAGAATGGGAAGAGAGGAATTTTTTGCTATTAGATAAAGTTATTTTTATTTTAGACGGTCTTCCAGCATAGAGTTCACTTAGCTGTTCAACCTTTACCTCTATGCCCCTTAGATTAATGTATGTCACAATAAAGGATAGAAAGAGCACGGAAAGCATTACAGAAAGAATCAGGTACATGAGGTTGTTGCCTGTATTGAGAGATGCAAGGCCAACAAGGAGTGTGGCAAGGATGAGCCTTCCGCCTTCCCGGGTTATCTTCATAAAATATGATAAAATATATCATACCTACTATATCAATGTTTTATGGGATTATTATAAGAATGTACTGTGCTCCTGGAGAACATTTTCCACCTCACTTTCATGCCTACTACCAGGAGCACAGAGCTACTTTTAATATTAACAAGTGTGAATTAATGGAAGGTTATTTACCCGAAAAACAATTAAGATTAGTTCTTGCATGGGCTGAACTCCATAAAGATGAATTAATAGCAGATTGGGAGCTGGCGTCAAAAGGTGAAAGGCCTTTCAAAATAGAACCATTAAAGTAAGGGGGTAAATTTTATGTATATTGGAGTTAAATCAGTAAAGGCTCTTGAGAATTATGAGTTACTTCTGGAGTTTGACAACGGAGAAGAGAGGCTCTTTGATTTAAAGCCTTATCTTCTACTTGGTAGATTTGCCGAGCTAAAGGAGTATGAAAAATTTAAGAATGTAAGAGTAAGTTTTGATACTGTAGAGTGGCCAGGTATTGTAGACCTTGATCCTGAGTTTTTGTATAAAGAGAGTAGAAGATTAACAGTGGTAAAGTAACAGTTTGTGTACCTACACTGGTACTGGAGTCTTTTCTATTATCTCCTCTATTATTTTGGTGGCGTCACTTATGTAGGTCTTTGTCTTCAGGAGGATTCTGTGGCCGAAGACAAGGGGAGCCACTTCCTTTATGTCATCGGGTATTACATAGTCCCTTCCAGATATAAAGGCATGGGCCTTTGCTGCACTCAAACAAAACTGACCACCCCGAGGGCTTACACCCAGCCTTACAAGCTCATGATTCCTCGTAGCATTAATTATCCTGTAAAGATATTCAACAATGTCTTCATGAACCATTACTTCCTGTACCCTCTTCTGAATCTCTATTATCTCCTGAGGGGTAATAACAGGAACCAGTTGTTCTATATCTTCAAATCTCTGACCCCTGAGGATTGCCTTTTTTTCTGATTCCCTGTCAGGATATCCAAGCCTCAGGTGTATCATGAACCTATCGAGCTGACTTTCTGGAAGAGGGAATGTCCCATAGTATTCCACCGGGTTCTGGGTAGCAATAACCATGAATGGTTCAGGAAGCTCATAGGTCTTTCTATCTACAGAGACCCTCCTTTCATTCATTGCCTCAAGAAGGGCAGACTGGGTCTTTGGATTTGTCCTGTTTATCTCATCAGCAAGGACTATATTGGCAAAGATAGGGCCTGGTTTGAATTCAAAGTCTTTTGTTTCTGGATTATAGATATTCACTCCAATAATATCAGATGGAAGAAGGTCACTGGTAAACTGAATCCGCTGGAATGTGCAGCTTGTTGCCTTTGCAAGGCTGTAGGCAAGGGTAGTTTTTCCTACACCAGGGATGTCTTCTATGAGGAGATGACCCCGTGCAAAGAGGGTTACAACACAGAATTTTGTTGCTTCCTCCTTGCCGAGTATTACAGAGTCGAGGGTTGCTTTTAACCTTTCAATGGTCTGTTTCTGGATTGTTACTTCGGCACCAATCATAATTCCTCTAACTCCTTTGGTAAATGAGTAAGGACCTCTAAGCCATTCTCAGTTACATATACCATGTCTTCTATCCTCACTCCACCAATTCCACTTATGTAGATGCCTGGCTCTACAGTAAAAACCATTCCTGGTTTAATTTTTTCCTTTACTGTAAGGCTTATAACAGGCAGTTCATGAATATCAAGACCAACGCCATGACCTGTGGAATGACCGAAGGACTTTCCATAACCTTTTTTCTGGATATAATGTCTTGCCTTCTGGTCAATAATATTTGTGAAAACACCTGGTGCTATTGCCCTCAAGGCCTCTTCCTGAGCATCTTTTACGATATGGTAGATCCTTTTTTTCTCTGGATATGAATGGTTGCTTGTTTTAACCAAAAAGGTCCTCGTCATGTCAGAAAAATATCCTTCTGCCTCTCCTCCCCAGTCGATGAGAACAAGGTCACCGGGCATTATCTTTCTTGTTGTCGCCTTTGCATGGGGCATTGCAGAGTTCTCACCTGATGCCACTATTACCTCAAAAGGCAGATGCCGTGACCCGAGTTTTTTGAGCTGATATTCCAGTTCAACAGCAATATCAATTTCACTTATCCCAGGTCTTATGAGCTCTTTTACCTTTAAAAAGGCTTCTTCAGCTCTTCTTGTAGCTTCTTTTATTTTTGCAACCTCATCAGGACTTTTAATCTCCCTTAATCTTAAAAGGGCTTTTTTCAGTGAAAAGGTGTAAAGACCCAGTCTCTTTAGACCTTCAAAGACCTCATATGGAGCTGATGGCTCAAAGGCTATTCTTTTAACATGGAGTTTATTGATAATAGACCTTAAGGCCTGAGTCTTGTTTTTGTGGATAATGATTTCCCAATTCTGACCTCCGACCTCTGACCTCCGACCTCCGATTTCCTTTTCAGCCTGTTCTTTATATCTAAAGTCTGTGATAAAGAACCCTCCCTTTTTTGTATAAAGACATATTGCTGATGAGCCTGTAAAACCAGTGAAATACCTGATATTCTTCAGGTCAGTTATCAAAAGGGCATCAACAGTCCTCAAGCGGAGGAGCTTAAAAAGTGGATCCCTTAACTCATTGGACATATTTTAAGTATAACACATTAGAAAAATTGGGGACTCTCCCTGATTTTTTAAACGTCAAATTGGGGATCTGGGAGGCAGTCCCTTGACAGTCAGGCTCTGGTTTGATATTATGCATGTATGAGAGAGGCATTAAGATATCTAAAAAACGCAGAGGAAATATTAAAGAAGGCTCCTCGAGAGGGTAATATATTTGCTGATGTCAAATATGTTCAGGAGGCCTGTGGAACTGCTTATCTTGCGGTTTTAAAGGCAATAGATGAATATCTCCTGAATAGGGGGGTGAGTAAGAAAGGG
>Ga0272445_1000307_pt1 | contig 47900 bp, 37 predicted proteins | sample YNPCB0031_FD_194404 | JGI IMG/M metagenome (GOLD analysis project Ga0272445, IMG submission 194404) | Hot spring sediment microbial communities from Yellowstone National Park, WY, United States - YNP-CB-003-1 | ecosystem: Environmental > Aquatic > Thermal springs > Hot (42-90C) > Sediment... | reverse complement strand
ATAAATGTTGAAAAAACACAATCAGAAATTTTCGCTTCCTCTCATAAATTGGTATTTGAAAAACAATTATATTATTTTTACCAACCCCAAAACCTCACAAATGTAAAGTTATTTATTCAACAAAGCACCTTTCACTTGAAGATGTAACAATTCAGGAAGGCTAATTATAAGAAGACCCCTCCCCCGTCAATAACTATGGTCTGCCCTGTGATATAAGATGCTGCATCAGAAGCAAGAAAAACTACCGCTCCAACCACATCTACCGGTTCCCCTATTCTGTGAAGAGCAGTATTTTTTTCTATTTCCTGAACAATTTCTTCGGTAGAAACAAGGATTTCGCTCATCTTTGTCTTAATAACACCTGGTGCCACTGCATTAACCCTTATATTCATGTATCCCCATTCAGAAGCAAGAACCCTTGTCATCATTATTAATCCAGCCTTGCTTATACAGTAAACGCCGAGTCCAAATCCCGGTCTTATTCCTCCCGCGGATGCCACATTTATTATACTTCCCCCTCCGTTCTTCTCCATAATCGGAGCCACTTCTTTACAAAGAAAAAATGGACCTTTGAGGTTAACTTCAAATATCTTATCCCAGACACCTTCATCCGCAGTGAGGACTGGTCCAAAATGGGGATTCGTCCCCGCATTGTTTACGAGGATATCTATTCTTCCAAATAACTCAACTGCATGATTTACCAGCCTTTTTATGTCCTCTATTTTCCCTGCATGGGCTGGAAACGAATAAACTTCATATCCTTTACTTTTTAACTCTTCAGCAGCTTTTTTTATCCCATCTTCTTTTCTGGAGGATATTAATACCTTTGCGCCAGCCTCAGCAAGACCCTCTGCAATTGCCTTTCCTATTCCACGAGACCCCCCTGTCACAATAGCACATTTCCCCTTTAGACTAATTTTATCAAGCCACATGAGAGGAAAGAATTATTTTTTCTTTCTTTCCTTTATGTAAGAGGACACAAGCGCTAAAACTTCTTCTTTTACATCCTGGGGGGCAGCGGAAAGAACTTCAAGAATTTTCCACTCGGGTTCCCCCTCTCTTATGAACCTGTTCTTGAAGGCGAACCCTTTCTCCTTTCCTTCTTTGGTCCTTTTTCCAGTTTCACCGGTAATAATCCACTCCACGCTCACACCGAAAGTCTCAGCCATCTTCACAATCACATCTATCGGTGGGAAAACTATTCCCTTTTCGTAGGCACACACCGCATCCTGAGATTTTTTGAACAGCTTGCCGAACTCCGCTTGTGTCATCTTTCCTCTCAGGGCTTTTACCCTTTGTCCTATCTCTGCTTTTAGTTTTTGTTTGTTTATAGTCATGTAATATATTATAAGCAAAAAAATTTTAAAATCAAATTTTTTTCAAATTGAGTTGATTAGACTTTTGATAGCTTTTTTGATAATTTGAAGATATGAAAAATTTAGATTCTGGATTGTTTTATAAATGTGTTCGGTGCGGAACATGTAAGATCCTGAACACAATATACCTTCCAGCCTGCCCGGCAGGTGATTTATTCGGATTTGAAAATTACTATCCCAGTGGAAAGGTCTGGATTGGAAGAGGGATAATAGAAGGAAAGATAGACATAAAAAATGATGCTATTCGCAGGACCATTTTTTCCTGCACAACCTGTGGGAACTGCACCATACAATGTCCTCTTTCACACGGAAAGCACCTTCTTGAAATGTATGAATATCTGAGAAGTCAGGCAATAAAAAATTCATCTCCCCTAAAACCCCATAATGAAGTAATAAAAAACATAAAGAATTATCACAATCCCTATGGAGAACCGAAGAGAAAAAAGGGAGAGTGGCTCAAGGAGATTTCTGTTCCAAACAAAGGAGATGTCCTTTATTTCGCAGGATGCACCTCTCCACTTACATCCTTTCTCAAAAAAATTCCAGTTTTTACCGCAGAGATCTTAAAAACCACCTTAGGGAATTTCAAAGCCCTCGGTGAGGAAGAGATTTGCTGCGGGTCCATTGTCTTAAGGATAGGAGATTTAGAAAGCTTTTCAGAAATAGCAAGGAAAAATGTTGAGATTTTCAAGAAACTGGGAATAAGAAAAATTGTAACTACCTGTGCAGGATGTTATAAAACATTGAAGTTTGACTATCCAAGATTTGTCCATTTTCCCTTTGAAGTCCTCCACACCATTGAGGTCTTAAACAAACATATAAAAAAATTTAAAAGGAAAAATGTTTTAGTAACCTATCATGACCCATGCCACCTGGGAAGGCAGGGAGGTTTGATTGAGGAGCCCAGGATAATTCTAAATTCTGTTGCCAGTTTCGTAGAGATGCCCCGTCACGGAATAAATTCCTTCTGTTGTGGAGCTGGAGGTGGAGTGAGGATAGCCTTTCCTGATTTTGCTCTGAAAACCGCGAAAAAGAGAATAAAAGAGGCTGAAGGGACGGGCGCAGAATTTCTGATTACATCCTGCCCCTTCTGTTCACAAAACCTTTCTCCTGTTAGTAGTGATACTTCTATAAAAGTTATGGAGCTTGTTGAATTTTTGTTCTCCGATTAACTTCCATATAGTTTTTGAAATTCGGATACTTCCTGATAAAATGAAAATCTAAAAATTTAAGGAGGTGCAGAAATGATAAAAATTTTGTTTTTTTTCCTTTCCCTCATGCAAAATGAGGCTCAGGGAATGACACTCCAGGAGATGGAAAAAATCCTTCTTTCTTCCAACCTTCAGATAAAGGCTCAAGAGGCAGAGGTTTCTCTTAATTTTGCAAAGGTAGAAAATATCAAATCTAAGAAATACATCCCAAAGTTTGAATTCGTATTCCTGACAGGACCCATTCCCGAAGCAAAAGGGGATTTTTGTACTACTGAGGATAAAGTAGGAGACATTAAAGGACTTGGACCATTTTTTAAGGTTAAAATTGAGCTCTATCAGCCCATATATACATTCGGGAGGTTCAGCTATGCTGAGGAATCTGCTCAATTTCTGGGAAAATCTTCATCTGAAAAACTTGAGGTCACAAAAAATGAGCTGTTGAAGAGGTTGAGAATAGCCTATCTTTCTTATCTTCTTTCGTCTGAACTCTACGATTTCACACTGGAACTTGAGGATGCCTATAATAAGGTGTATGACAAAGCAAAATCAACCCTCGAAAAAGGAGGAGAAATTACAGAGACCGACATTTTGAAACTTGAGATGTTCGGTGAAAACTTGAAGGCTCAGAAGTCAGAGCTGGAGCTCTCGCGGAAAAACCTCATTGAAACTATCAGGTTACTTCTTTCATCGGACTCCATACTTCCCCGGACGGTCTCCCTTCCATTCATAAATTTTGAAAATAGGGGACTTGATTTTTATATTGAATCGGCAATAGAAAAAAGACCAGAAATAAAAGCCCTCACGAGTGTGATTGATGCTTTGAAAGCAAAAATAAAGGCAATCAAGGCAAAATACTTTCCTATATTCTTTTTCGGTGGAACCTTCGGCTACGGATACGCTCCAAACAGGACGCCACAGACAAATCCATGGGCAAATGAAGAGTTTAACTATAAAGTCCTCGGTGCAGCATTGGGAATTAAAGAAGACCTCGATTTACATCATACGATAAAAGAAGTGGAAGAAGCAAAGGCAGAATTGAACAAAACAGAAGCCGAGCTGACTGCTCTGAAATCAGGTATAAGGCTTGAGGTAAAAACCGCATACCAGAATGTAGAAAGCATAATGGCAAAACTGAAAAGCTCTGAAACTGCCTATCTCAAATCAAAAAGCCTTTTCCTCTCCACTCTTTTAAACTATGAGATGGGACTTGTGGAAGTCAAGGATGTGCTTGATAATTTTAAGGATTACATAGAAGCAAGGACAGAATATCTAAAAACACTCTTCACATACGACAAAGCAGTAATTGAGCTTTTCCATTCAGCAGGTATTCCATCAGAGTTTCCGGGTATTTAAAAATTTTGACTTGAGAATGGCTCCGCTGGAATGTATAATTCATTGAAATTTTAAAAAGAGCAATTGAATTTCAATGGATTTGAATATTGTATATAAAAATTTGTGCCCGAATTGTAACAACAATATAAGCTCAGAAAGATTGGGAAAGGGGTTACCATGTGAGAGCTGTTTACCCGATGAAAATGAAGAGTTAAAAAAGGGATTTCTCTTTGAAATAAAAGAAAGAAGCAAAAAAATTCAAGAAGTGGAGGAACTATTCCAGAAAGCAGTTAAAGCAAAAATGTGGGCATTGCAGAGGTTCTGGGTGAAAAGATTTTTAGAAAAAGAGAGCTTCGCTTTGATCGCACCCACTGGTTCTGGCAAAACAACCGTTCAAATTATCTTAAGTCTGTATGCTGCTAAGTTTCTCAAAAAAAGATGTCTTATACTTTTGCCGACCAGTCTCCTTGTCAATGAAGTCAGTGAAAAAATAAAGAAATTTGCTGAGGAATTAAATTTGAATGTAGTAATTTCCTGTTATCATTCCTTGCTTTCAACCAGAGAAAAGCGCGAAGAATTCGGGAAAATGGATTCAGCAGAAATAATAATTACAACCCATTTGAGCGTTATGAAAAGGGAGGAAATCAATAACCAGAGAGTTGATGTGGTATTTGTGGACGATGTGGACAGCTTCCTGAAAAGGAGCAAAGCAATAATGTATGTCTTAAAGATGGTGGATTTGCCAGCGGAAATAAAAAATCTCGTGGAAGAGGCATTTGGAAAAAGAGTAAAATTAAAAGAAGCTTTAAGTGAAATTTCCAGATTAAAAGAAGAAATTAAATCCCAGTTCATAGTTAGCGGAGCAACGCAAAGAGGTAAAAGGACAAAAAGTATTGCCCTTTTGCAGTCACTCTTTGGCTTTTCAATAGGTTTGAAACCCGAATTCGGAAGGAATATTGTTGACTGCTTCGTCAAATCCGAAAATGTTAAGGAAAATGTGTTAAGGCTCGTTAAAAATCTTGGTGGTGGTTGTTTGATATTTGTCCCGATGGATAAAGGGGGTGAATTTGCTAAAGAATTGGAAGGCTTTCTAACAGAAAATGGAATAAAGGTTAAAGCATTCTTGAAACCAGACAGGAAGACCTTTGAAGAGTTTAAGACAGGGAAGCTGGATGCTCTAATAGGAATGGTGACTGTGAGGAGCCCTCTTGTAAGAGGAATTGATTTGCCCGTGAGGATCAGATACGCAATTTTTGCGGGCGTTCCAAAATTTATTGTCAAAATCAAAACAGAAGAATTTCACCCTGCGAAATGGCTTATGCTACTCAACAACATCCAGCAGGTATTAAAAGAAGAGTATAAAGAAGAATACACCTCTCTTGTGGCAAATCTGATAAAGATAAAGGGGATAAAAAAAGAGGAGCTGGAAGAAGTTAGAAAGGCTCTATCGGAAAATAGAAATCTGGAAGGATTTCTGGAGTTTGTAAGAAAGGTGGCTTTAAAGGGAATAGAGTTTTTCAATAAAATTTTGAAAGACGAAAATGTGTTAAAGGGAATAAAAGAATCCCCGGCAATTAGCATAAGCGAAAAGGCGGGAGAATATTCCTTTTTGATTCCTGATTCAGTTGCATACATTCAGGCAAGCGGAAGGACGAGCAGGTTATACATAGGCGGGACGACAAAGGGATTAAGCGTTGTAATAATAGATGAAGAAAAAGCCTTCAACTCATTAAAAAAGGAACTGGGTTATTTTGAAGAGATTGAATGGAAAAGTCTGCAAGAAATTGAAATTAAAAAAATTGTAGAAGAAATTGATGAAGATAGAAAAAAAGTTTTGCTTGCAATGGAAGGAAGGCTGGATGAAGAAGAAACAAAAATAACACTTTCAACAAAATTGTTAATTGTAGAATCTCCTACAAAAGTAAAAACAATTGCAAGGTTTTTCGGGAGACCCGCAAAGAAGAGATACAAAAATTTAGAAGTCCATGAAGTTTTTGGGGCAAATTCTTTGTTCATTATCACTGCGAGCAAAGGGCATATCACGGATTTGAGTTTGAAAGAGGGTATCTTCGGGGTAGACATCAATGAAACTTTTGTTCCCTATTTTGAGCCGATAAAAAGGTGCACGAGCTGTGGGAGAAAAATTGAAGAGGGTGAAGAAAAATGTGAATGCGGAAACAAAGTAATTGTGGATTCCAGACCAAGAATAGAGGCTTTGAGAAAAGTTGCTGGATTAGTGGACGAAGTAATTATTGGAACAGACCCTGATAGCGAAGGTGAAAAAATTGCTTTTGATTTGTGTTTACTCCTGAAGCCATTTAACAGTAACATTAAGAGAGCCCGATTTCACGAAGTTACAAAGAAAGAAGTTCTGAGGGTGCTGGAAGAGCTGGAGGATTTTGATCTGAACCTGGTCAAAGCCCAGATAGTGAGGAGAATTGAAGACCGATGGATTGGATTCAGTATCTCACCGGTGTTATGGAAAGTTTTTAAAAACAACAGACTTTCAGCGGGAAGGGTCCAAACCCCTGTTTTGGGATGGGTTGTGGAAAGGACCAAAAAGTTAAGAGAAAAAGAGGAATTGATAAGCCTGAAATTAGAAAATGGATTAGAAATTAATTTCAGAGCCAAAAAAGGAACATACAAAAAAATCACAGAAAAGAATTTTGTGGATATAAAAGATGTTAAGGTTTACGAGGAGGAAATAAATCCATATCCACCATTTACCACTGATACATTGATTTCAGCATTAACCTCTTTATTAAAAGTCAATCCGAATGAAGCAATGGAAATAGCTCAAAAATTGTTTGAAAATGGTTTGATAACTTATCACAGAACCAGCAGTACAACCGTTAGTACTTCGGGAATAAATATAGCGAAAGAATATATTATCTCCCTTTTTGGGGAAGAATTTTTCAAGGGAAGAAAATGGGAAGCGGAGGGAGCTCATGAGTGTATTAGACCTACGAAAGGGATAGATGCTCAAAAATTGAGAAACCTGATAGGACTAAAACTTCTAAGATTTGCTTCTCCTTTAACGGAAAAGGATATCAGAGCATACGACATAATTTTTAAAAGGTTTATAGCAAGTCAGATGAAGTCTACTAGGGTGGAAAAAATAAGCTTCAGGGTCCTGGCTGGAGAAGATGAAAAGGAGTTTGAGTTTTTAAATAAGATCCGTGAAGAGGGATTCTCCAAAATTTTTAGATTGCAGGAGAAGAAGCTCCCTGAATTAAAAGAAGGCAGAGTAAAAATCCTGGAAAGTGAGAAAAGACTGGTTCCTGTTTTTTACCCCTACACCTATTCAGAAATTGTGGCAAAAATGAAAGAGAAAGGAATAGGAAGACCATCAACATACGCGAAAATCCTGGATATTTTGAAAAAAAGGGAATATGTGAAGGAATTGAACAAGTCCACATTAATTTCAACGAATTTAGGAGTAAGGGTTTTTCTATTTTCCCAGCAGAATTTCAACAAATACCTGAACGAAGAAACCACAAAAAAGTTAGAGGAAGAAATGGATCACATAGAAAAGGGAGAAAAAGATTTTGGAGAGGTTTTAAAGGAAGTTTATTCTGAAATTAACGAGATAATAAAAAATAACATGCAAAAGGGGATCAAATACCCAACTCTCACATTAAAAGACATTGCCCTTGAAAGGAGTTAAAGAAGATACCCTGATGAAAATAAAAGGTTACACAAGTAGCATCTCCCTTAGAGGAGCTCCTGCAGGAACCATCGGATAAACTCCTTCTTCTCTGTCAACCAAAAAATCCATAAGCACAGGCTTATCCTTTACCTTTAAAGCAGTTTTTATTACCGCATCTACCTCAGAAGGCTTTTCTGCTCGCAACCCTACTGCGCCATAGGCTTCTGCAAGTTTTACAAAATCAGGGTGGCAGTGGAGACATGACATGGAATATCTCTTTCCGTAAAATAACTCCTGCCACTGCCTGACCATTCCGAGAAATCTGTTATTAAGAATTGCTACCTTTACAGGAAGTCGGTATTGAACAGCAGTTGCAAGTTCCTGGATGTTCATCTGGATGCTTCCATCTCCTGCTATGTCTATTACGATTGCATCCGGTTTTGCTATTTGAGCGCCAATGGCTGCAGGAAATCCATAACCCATTGTTCCAAGTCCACCTGATGTCAAAAATGTCCTCGGCTTTGAAAATTTATAAAACTGGGCTGCCCACATCTGATTTTGTCCCACTTCTGTGGTAATTATGGCTTTACCCTTTGTGAGCTCATATATTCTTTCCACTACATACTGGGGTTTTATTTTAGTATTGTCCATCTTATAAGTAAGTGGATGATTTTTCTTCCACATTTCTATCTGTTTGAGCCACGGTTTCATCTTGTTTCTGAATGCAGGAAGTTGAGCTTTATATTTTTCTTTTAGGAGCTTCAGGATGTCTGATAATACATGAGAAGCATCTCCTACGATAGGAATGTCAACTTTTATACTTTTACTTATGGATGAGGGGTCTATATCTATATGAATTATTCTTGCTCCCTTGGCAAATTCGCTCACCTTTCCTGTAACCCTGTCATCAAACCTCGCTCCTATGGCAATTAGCAAATCGCAATTGTCAACTGCACTATTTGCATAAAATGTTCCGTGCATTCCGAGCATCCCAAGGAAAAGGGGATGGTCCCCGGGAAATGCACCGAGTCCCATGAGAGTAAGAGTAACAGGAATGTCTAGCATCTCCGCCAGTTCAATTAGCAATTTTGAAGCATTTGAATGTATTAACCCACCACCTCCGTATATTACAGGTCTTGTGGAGGAAAGGATTTCCTCAACAGCTTTTTTAATTTGAAGGGGATGCCCCTTAAGGACGGGTTTATATCCCCTTATTTCAACCTTCTCAGGATACTGAAACTCAAACTCTGCAGCTATAATATCTTTCGGGAGGTCCACAAGAACAGGACCAGGTCTTCCCGTAGTGGCAATGTAGAAAGCCTCTTTTATTATTCTCGGAAGGTCCTCAACATTTTTGACAAGGTAATTGTGCTTTGTGCAGGGTCTTGTAATACCCACTATGTCCGCTTCTTGAAAGGCATCATTTCCAATCAAATGAGTGGGCACCTGACCTGTAAACACAACTACTGGAACAGAATCCATATAAGCTGTGGCAATTCCTGTTACGGTGTTTGTGGCGCCCGGTCCCGATGTAACAAGGACCACGCCCGGTTTTCCTGAAGCTCTTGCATATCCATCGGCTGCATGAACTGCACCCTGTTCATGTCTCACGAGTATGTGCTTTATATCTGCATCAAATAGTGCATCATAAATGTGTAAAACAGCGCCTCCTGGAAAGCCGAATATTACCTCCACTCCTTCCCTTTTTAACATTTCAACAAATGCTTTTGCTCCTGTCATTCTCATTTTTTATCCTCAATCCTTAAAATCGCACCATCTGAGGCAGAAGTTACGAACTCTGCATATCTTCGCAAGTAACCCTTCTTTATCTTCGGAGGTATGGGTTTCCATGCTTTCTTTCTTTCCTCAAGCTCTTTTTCAGAAACCTTTAGTGTAAGTCTTCTGTTCGGTATATCTATTTCAATGGTATCCCCATCTTTCACCAGCGCTATTGGTCCGCCCTCCATTGCTTCCGGAGAGACATGTCCTATTGAAGGACCCCTTGTTCCACCTGAAAACCTTCCATCCGTAATAAGGGCAACTCCTTCGTGCAATCCCATCCCTGCAAGCATGGAAGTTGGAGCAAGCATTTCCCTCATACCAGGTCCTCCTTTGGGACCCTCATATCTAACAACAATTACATCTCCCTTTTCAATTTTTCCATCCGATATTGCTTTTACACATTCCTCTTCAGAATTGAAAACCTTTGCCTTTCCAGTGAATTTCAACATTGATGGGGAGACTGCTGCCTGCTTAACAACACACCCTTTTGGAGCAAGATTCCCTTTGAGAACTGCTATAGCGCCCTCCTTTATAAAAGGTTTATCAAGCGGTCTGATAACTTCTTCATCGTATATTGTTGCCTCTCTTGCAATGTCATAAATTTTTTCTCCGCTTACAGTGATAGTATTATTCAGGAAGTTCTTTATCCTCTTCAAAACAGCAGGAATTCCACCTGCATACTCAAGGTCTTCCATTAAGTGTTCTCCAACTGGAGTTATAGCACATATTGTTGGAATTTTCCTTGAAAGTCTATCAAACTCTTCAATCTCCAGTTTAACGCCCGCTTCTTCTGCAATAGCCTTAAGATGAAGAACTGTGTTTGTTGAACCTCCGAGAGCGAGGTCTACTGCTATCGCATTTTTTATGGACTCCTCGGTGATTATCTTTCTCGCGGTTATTTTCTTTTTTACCAGTTCAACGATTTTTATCCCGCTTTCAAAGGCTATTCTCTTCTTTTTGGCGCTTCCTGCAAGGGCTGTAGCACATCCTTTAAGAGACATTCCCATTGCTTCTGTCAGACAAGCCATCGTATTGGCTGTGTAGAGTCCTGCACAAGAACCTTCTCCTGGACAGGCTGAAATGCAAAGAGTTTCAAGTTCCTCTTCATCAATCTCTCCCTTTTTAAATCTTCCTACTGCTTCAAATGTATCTTTAACAAGGGAAAGCCTTCTTTTTCCGAGCCTTCCGCCAAGCATGGGACCCGCAGTCACAACAATTGCGGGTATGTCAAGCCTTCCAGCAGCCATAAGCATCCCCGGAGTAATCTTGTCACAATTTGTAAGAAGAACTATTCCGTCAAAGGCATGGGCTTCACACATAGATTCAATTATATCGGCAATGAGCTCCCTTGAAGGGAGGGAATAGTGCATTCCAAGATGCCCCATTGCTATTCCATCACATATCGCAGGAACTCCAAAAATAAAAGGTTGACCACCTGCAGAAAAAATTCCGTTCTCAATTGCCCTCTCAAGCTCTCTCATACCTACATGTCCTGGAACCACATCCGTCCAGCTGCTTGCTATACCTATGAATGGCTTTCTCATAGATGAAGGATGAACTCCTGTTGCGTAAAGAAGAGACCTGTGAGGCGTCCTTTCAACACCTTTTTTCACCCTATCACTTCTCATTTAAAACCTCCTTATTATTTTATGATTACAGATGGCTCAACCTTTACTTCCGATTTTAACGACCTTGCCACAAGGCAGTGGTCATGTGTGACCTTTATTGCCTTAAGGGTTTTCTCTTTCAGTTGTTCACTTCTCACAGCCACAGTCGGTTTAAGAATTACTTCAACGAATTCCATCTTATTTCCCTCAGTGGGCTTTAGAGTTCCTACACCCTCACACTTCATCTCCTCAAACTCTATTCTCATGGCATTGGCGACAGAAATAAATGTCATGATAAAACAGGATACAACGGAAGCAACAAAAAGGTGCTCGGGTGTCCATCTACCGGGCATTCCTCCGAATTCGGGTGGAGAGGAAGTATCCATAGGAATTAGTCCCTCATCTTTAAGAACTGCTGACTTTCCTTCTCCTTTTATCCCTTCCACTCTGTAATAATATACCTTCTCCATGATTTTGAATTTACTAAAAAATTTTTTGTATGCAAGAAAATGTTTGATATACAAAATCATTTAACCAATTGAAAAGAGAAAAAGTTCTGTTATTATTTTTCAAAAAATTGAGAAGGAGGCAGCATGAAAGGAGATTTTCTTTTTACATCGGAATCAGTAACAGAAGGACATCCCGACAAAATATGCGACCAGATCTCTGATGCAGTCCTTGACAGAGCAATTGGAAACGACAAAAATTGCAGGGTTGCCTGTGAAACCCTTACAAAAACAGGTGTAGTCGTGGTAGCTGGAGAGATAACCACAACTGCTGAACTTAATTACGAAGAAATAGTGAGGGGAGTGATAAGGGACATCGGATACACTTCCTCGGAGATGGGATTTGATGCGAATACATGCGGGGTAGTTGTTATGGTGGGTAAACAATCTCCAGATATAAAAATGGGGGTTGACAAAAAAGATAAGAAAAAACAGGGGGCAGGGGATCAGGGATTAATGTTTGGATATGCATGCAGAGATACTGAAGAACTCATGCCAATGCCAATAGTCCTCGCTCATAATATAGTTAAAAGACTCGCTGAGGTAAGAAAGGAAAAAATCGTAGATTTTATAAGACCGGATGGGAAAAGTCAGATCACAATGAGGTATGAAAACTGGAAGCCAAAAAGCGTAGAAGCGGTTGTGGTTTCCTGTCAGCATTCTCCGGATGTTCAGGATAAGGTGCTTAAGGAATTTATAATTGAGGAGGTTATAAAAAAGGTTATCGGCAAAGACCTTCTATCTCCAAGGGTAAAATACTTCATAAATCCAACAGGAAGATTTGTGATAGGAGGACCTCAGGGAGATTGCGGTTTGACAGGAAGAAAGATAATGGTTGATACTTATGGAGGTTTTAGCAGACACGGAGGAGGAGCGTTTTCGGGAAAGGACCCTTCTAAGGTGGATAGGTCAGGAGCTTATATGGCAAGGTATATAGCAAAAAACATAGTAGCAAGTGGAATTGCTGAAAGATGTGAAGTGCAAATAGCGTATGTAATAGGGGTTGCTGAACCGGTCTCTCTTTACATAGAGACTTTTGGCACATCAAAGGTGCCAGAGGAAAAAATAGAAAAGGTGGTCAGGAAACTTTTCCCTTTGAGACCATGGGAAATAATTGAGGAACTTGACCTCCTGCGACCCATATATAGAAAAACTGCTGTATACGGTCATTTCGGAAGAAGGGAGAAGGAATTCACCTGGGAAAGAACAGACAAAGCAGAAAAAATAAAGGAGATGTTAAGTTGAAAGCGCCACCATACGAAGTAAAGGATATAAATCTTTATAAAAAGGGAAGAGCAAGAATTGAATGGGCAAGAAGGGAAATGCCAGTTCTATCCTTCATCCATAGTGATTTTTCAAAGAGAAAACCCCTAAAAGGAATACGCATTTCCGCATGTCTCCATGTGACAACAGAAACCGCGAACCTGGTTCTCACATTAAGGGATGGAGGAGCTGAAGTAGCACTCTGTGCCTCAAATCCATTGAGCACCCAGGATGATGTTGCAGCCGCTCTCGCAAAAGAGGGAATAAAGGTTTATTCCATAAAGGGAGAAGATAGAAAGACATACTACAGACACATAATTTATTGTCTTGAAAACAAACCCCAGATAACCATGGATGATGGAGCAGACCTCGTTTCAACTCTTCACAAAGAAAGAAGGGACCTGCTAAAAAATGTTCAGGGAGGAACAGAAGAGACTACCACTGGAGTGATAAGACTAAAGGCAATGGGGGAGAAAGGGGTTTTGCAATATCCCATAATCGCTGTAAATGACGCATACACAAAATACCTGTTTGATAACAGATATGGGACTGGACAAAGCACTATTGACGGAATTCTACGGGCTACCAATATTCTTCTTGCTGGCAAAAAATTTGTGGTGTGCGGATATGGATGGTGCGGAAGAGGAATAGCAACAAGGGCTAAAGGAATGGGAGCAAATGTAATTATATGTGAAGTGGACCCTGTAAGGGCGCTGGAAGCCCTCATGGATGGATTTACTGTGAAACCATTGAAAGAAGCTGCAAAAGAAGGGGATATATTTTGCACAGCTACAGGCGATATAAATGTCATAAGAAAGGAACATTTCAAACTTATGAAAGATGGCGCCATTGTAGCAAATGCAGGGCATTTCAATGTGGAAATAAGCATCCCGGACTTAATCAAACTTTCAAAGAAGAGAAGGAAAATAAGAGATTTTGTTGAAGAATTCACATTAAAGGATGGCAAAAGAATCTACCTCCTTGCCGATGGAAGGCTTGTCAACCTTTCTTCTGCGGAAGGACATCCCTCTGCGGTAATGGATATGAGTTTCTCCAATCAAGCCCTTTCTGTGGAATTCCTCATCAATAATGCCCATAAACTGGAAAAAAAAGTTTATCCTGTTCCAAAAGAGATTGATAGAAAAATAGCACTTTTAAAACTAAAGAGCCTCGGAGTATCAATTGACAAACTAACTGAGGAACAAAAAAGATATCTAACTTCCTGGGAATTCGGAACTTAAGAATTGAGAATAACAGGTGGGAAAAAAAGAGGGTTCCTTCTGAAGGTTCCCAAAAAAGGGACAAGACCGCCCACCGGAATGATAAGAACCGCGGTGTTCAACATCCTTGGACAAAAGGTTTCAAATTCAAATATCCTTGATTTATTTGCAGGAAGTGGTAGTTTTTCAATTGAAGCTTTAAGTAGAGGTGCTAAAAGGGCAGTGATGATAGATAATCTAAAAGAGGCTGTGGAGTGCATAAGGGAAAATCTAATAAAAACTGGCTTCTCAGACAGATCGGAGGTTTTAATGATGGATTTTTCCAGAGGTCTAAAAATCCTGAAAAAAAGAGATGAGAGGTATGATATAGCTTTTATAGACCCGCCATTTGAATTTCCGTTTAAAAAACTCACAAACGCACTTCCCCTCATCTCTGAGCTGGTAAAAAAAGATGGCATAGTGGTTTTGAGATTGAAAAAAGGAATGAAATTTGACAATTTTCCTGATTTTGAAATTTTTTCTCAAAAAACATACGGTGATTCGGAAATATATTTTCTGAGGAAGGTATGAAAAAAGAGCATGTGGTAATATATCCGGGAACCTTTGACCCTATAACAATAGGGCATCTCAACATAATCAAAAGGGCTCTTCGGATATTTGATAAAGTTATCATCGCAGTGGCTGAAGATACTACCAAAGACACACTATTTACCGTTGAGGAAAGGGTTCAGATGATAAAAGAGAGCTTAAAAGGTTATAAAAATGTGGAAGTTGATACTTTTAAGGGTTTATTAATGGAGTATGCGAAAAAGAAAGGAGTTCATACAATATTGAGGGGCTTGAGAACGGTTCAGGATTTTGAATATGAATTACAGATGGCTCTCGCAAACAAAAAACTCAATCCCAATTGCGAAACCATTTTTATGATGACAGAAGGGGCTTATTCTTACTTCAGTTCCTCCCTTATAAAAGAAATAGCCCATCTTAAGGGCAACATTAAAGATATGGTTCCACCGCCGGTGGAAAAAATGATAAAAAAGAAATTTTTTAATAAGGAGGTGTGAATATGCTGGCAAAAAGGGTTAAAAAAATAAAACCATCACCTACTCTTGCGGTGAGCGCAAAAATAAAGGCAATGAAGGCACAGGGAATAGATGTAGTAGGGTTTGGAGCAGGTGAGCCGGATTTTGACACACCCGATAATATAAAGGCAAAAGCCATTGAAGCTATAAATGCAGGATTTACGAAATATTGCCCTGTGGAAGGAATTCCTGAACTGAAAGAGGCAATAGTTGAAAAGATAAAGAAGGAATTAGGACTTGAATACAAAACTTCTGAAGTAATTGTTTCCTGCGGAGCAAAGCATTCAATATACAATGCTCTCATGAGTTTGGTAGATGAAGGAGATGAAGTTCTCATACCTGCTCCTTATTGGGTTTCTTATCCTGATATGGTCCTTCTGTGCGGAGGAAAGCCAAAGATAATAAAAACAAAAGAAGTAGAAGGCTTTAAGCTTGATCCCGATAAACTTAAAAGAGCCATCACTCCAAAAACAAAGGTATTAATTCTAAATAGCCCTTCTAACCCTGCGGGAGTAACTTACACGAGAGAAGAACTTGAGGACATTGCAAATGTGCTCCTTAAACACAAAAAGGTTTTTATAATCTCTGACGACATATACGAAAAGCTTATCTACGATGGGTTGAAATTCTCCAATATAGTGCAGGCATGTCCGGAACTCAAAGAAAGAACAATAATAGTAAATGGAGTTTCCAAGACTTACTCCATGACAGGATGGAGAATAGGTTACGCCCTTGGTCCAAAACCAGTCATAGATGCTATGATAAACATTCAGAGCCAGAGCACATCAAACCCCACATCCATTTCAATGAAAGCAGCTGTAGAGGCGTTAAAAGGTCCCCAGGAGGCGGTAGAAAATATGAGAAGGGAATTTGAAGAAAGGAGAAACATCATAGTGGAAGGCTTGAATGCAATTGAAGGAGTAAAATGTCTAAAGCCAAAGGGAGCATTTTATGTTTTTCCGAACATTTCCTCCACCTTTGGTAAAAAGAGTCCCTCAAAGAAATTAATAAACAACAGTCTCTCATTTTCCGAAGCTCTGCTTGAAGAAGCGAAAGTTGGAGTAGTGCCCGGTGCTGAATTTGGAGCAGAAGGTTATATAAGGCTCTCCTACGCAACATCCCGAGAAAATATCAAAAAAGGATTGGAAAGAATAAGAGAATTCATTTTGAGCCTGAGGTAAAACAATGGAATATTTGTCAATAATAGATGTCCCATCAGCTGAATTATCCGGAAAAAGGATTTTTTTAAGGGTTGATTACAATGTCCCAATAAAGGGGGAAATTATTTCGGAACATTACCGGATCACCCATACAATTCAGACAATTGAATATCTGCTCAAAAAGGAGACTTCTATAGTTATTGCTTCACATCATGAGCAAAAGGATGATAGAGGGAATCCTGTGTATCTATCCCTTGAACCGGTAAAAGAAGCCCTTCAGGATATGCTGAATCAGGAGGTAAAATTTAAAAAGGGAGAAATTGATGAAAAAGCTTTAAAAGAAGCCAGGAATCTTAAACCCGGAGAAATCCTCATGCTTGACAATCTGAGATTCGACCCAAGGGAAAAAGCCTATTCGGAAAAACCGGACGAAGAATATTGTAAATTTCTTGCTTCCTTTGGAGATGTCTATGTATTTGAAGCATTCGGTGCTGCCCACAGGAAACATGTTTCAACAAATGGCATGGTAAAATATTTCAAAAGGAGGTTAATAGGAATTCTTGTCAAAAAAGAACTTGGAGTTCTCGAAAAAATAAGGGATAATCCCGAAAAGCCATTCTGTGTAGTGGTTGGCGGAGGAAAGGTTAACGATAAATTAGAAGCCCTCAAAAACCTTGCAGGAAAGGCGGATGTAATCCTCACAGGAGGACTTGTAGCACACACTTTTTTGAAAGCACTTGGAAAAAGGGTTGGAAGGGAGATAATTGAGGACGAATGGGTAAAAACTGCAAAAGAGATTCTGAACGAACATAGAGGTAAAATAATCCTTCCAGTTGACTATGTAGTAAGAGAGACATCCGGTAAAATCACCGTTGTGGATAATGAAATTCCTGAAGGATGCGAGGGATTTGATATAGGACCAAAAACAATGAAGAAATATGCAGAAGAATTGAGAAATAAAGCCACTATCTTCTGGAACGGTCCCCTTGGCAAAATTGAAGAAGTAGAATTTGAAAACGGCTCCGCAGGAATAGCAAGGGAAATAGCATTGTGCTGGTGGAGAGGAGCGACAACAGTAGTTGGTGGAGGAGATACGATTACTGCTCTTAATAAAGCCGGAGTTATGGAAAACGAATTCACCCATATCTCAACCGGGGGTGGAGCAACCTTGCAGTATCTTGCTGGAAAAGTTCTTCCCGCCCTTGAACATATAGAAACCAAAGAATAAAAAGTCAAACTTCATATTTTTGAATTTTTCCCTTAAGATGGTATTTTTTAAAAACACAATGAAAGAGGTTTTTCTGTCAAAAAATGTTGAGAAAAAAATAAAAGAATATCGCTCAAAATTGCGAATTCTGAATATAGCCATACCTTCAGGAATAGCCCTTCTGATTGTTTTTGGAGTTTTCAAAATGATTACAGGAGTAACCATCACATTTGTCCTTATCCTTATAACATTGATGGTGAAACGACACTATAATTTTAAAATTCACATCTACCTGCCCGGATTGGAAGGAGAAAAGATTTTACAGAACACCCTGAGAAAAAGTCTTTCTAATGAATACACAGCATTTTATGGAGTGCCTGTAAAAAATTCAGGTGATATAGATTGCCTTATAATTGGTCCGAAGGGAATCTTTTTGATAGAGGTGAAGCATCACAGGGGGAAAATTTCATATACAAATAAAGGGTGGATACAAATTAAAAAAGGAAGAAAGGGAGGCATATATAGAGGTTCACTAAAACAACCTGGCACCCAGCTCCTTATAAATATGCATAAACTGAAGGAATTCTTAAATGCCAGTGGAATTAATGTATGGATTCAACCTGTGCTGGTTTATACGAATCCCGAATCAGTAATTAACCTTGAAAAGGATCCATCTCCTGTCAAAGTTTGTAAAATTGAACAATTGAAAGATGTAATAAATTCTTCAAATGAATCCCTCTCCCCTCAGGAAATCAAAAAGATTTACACTTTATTGATGAAGGAAAAACTTGTAAATCCAGGGACAATTTTCAGAAAAAAGGCTTAAAATTCTCACTACCATTAAAAACCCATTAACTCATATAGCCAGCATTTAACCTCACATATTCGGGGGTAAGGTCTGAAGAAAACACAACAGCTTCCCCCTTGCCGTTACCAACCTCTATTTTAAAATCTATTTTTTTTCGTAAAAAACTTTTATCCCTTTTCAGGCTGAGCATCTTCCCCTCACTTACTACCAGTTTATCATTCACCCATATCTTAAGTCGAAATTGATCAAACCTTACACCCGATGCTCCCACAGAGGCTGCTATTCTCCCATAATTCGGCTCCCCGCCGTATACCGCAGTCTTCACAAGAAGGGAATTGGCAACCGAATATGCAATCTTTTTTGCCATCTCATTATTTTTTGCTCCTATCACATGCACAGAAAAAATCTTTGTTGCTCCCTCTCCATCTCTCACTATATCCTCTGCAAGTCCCATGCAGATGTTTTTAAGGGACTTTGAAAAAATTTCTCTAATTTTCGGGTCATCAATGGATATTCCGCTCTTTCCATTTGAAAGGATAAAGACTGTATCATTCGTGCTTCTATCACCGTCTACGGTTATCCTGTTAAAACTGTTTTCTACCGCATCCCTTAAGACCTTCTTCAATGTGGATGGTGATGCGTCCGCATCTGTAAATATGAAGCAGAGCATTGTTGCCATTTGAGGACATATCATTCCTGCTCCCTTTGCAATACCAAGAATGGAAAAATCTCCATTTTTAGTCTTCACTTTTTCACTTCTTAACTTATAAAAGGAATCGGTGGTCATTATTGCCATCGCTGAGTTTACAAAACTTTCTGCATCAGAAGAAAGGCTTTTTACTAAAAACTCAGCTTTTGATATTATCTTTTTGACAGGAAGCCTTATCCCTATAACTCCTGTTGAAGCAATCAAAAGTTCATCCTCCCTTATCCCGAGTGCATGAGAAAAAAATCTTATAATTTTTTTCGCATCTTCTATTCCCTCTTTTCCGGTCAGGGCATTTGCGTTTCCGCTGTTTGCAACTATCCCCCTTACAAATCCCCTTCTCACAATTTTCTGAGAAAGAATAACAGGAGCAGCTTTAACTCTATTTGTAGTAAAAACTCCTGCGCAGGATGCAGGAACTTCTGAAAAGAAAAGGACAAGGTCTAGCTTTTTCCTTTTTATTCCACAATTGCAGGAAGCGGTTAAAAAGCCTCTGGGAACTACTATGCTGTTCTTCCGCAACATTTCTTATACTTCTTTCCACTTCCACAGGGGCAGGGGTCATTTCTTCCAACCTTCTTTTTATCTCTCGTAATAGTTCCAGTGGGTGCTGATGGGCGGTTGAACTGGAGAACCCTTTTGGGCAAAGATATTGATTCCTTCCTTTCCTTTGCAAGCCTTGCCCAGAAAATTCTTTGAATAACATTTTCTTTTATTCTTCCAAGGAGGTCCTCAAAAAGTGCAAATGCCTCCTTTTTGTATTCTACAAGGGGGTCTCTTTGAGCATAACCTCTCAATCCTATCCCTTCCCTCAGATGGTCCATTGTAAGGAGGTGGTCCTTCCACAAAGAGTCTATAGTAGTGAGGTAGATAAACCTCTCCAGTTTTCTCATTACTTCCGAACCATATTCAATCTCCTTTGCGGTATAAAAATCCCTTATGTTCTTTTTAAGCTCTTCAAGCACCTCTTCCCTTTTGACCTCCAGTCTCTCGTTTTCCATTTTAAAATGGAATGAAAAGAACCTTCTCACACTTTCAACAAATCCCTTCCAGTCCCATTCCGATGGGCGCTGGTCTTCAGGAAGGTAAGTCTCAACAAGTCCTTCTGCTATTTCCTCTGCTATTTCCATTATTTCTTCCTTTATGTCCTCTTTAGAAAGTATTTCCCTCCTTAATCCGTAAATCACTTCCCTCTGTTTATTCATTACATCATCGTATTCAAGAAGATGTTTTCTTATTTCAAAGTTGTGTGCCTCAACTCTTTTCTGAGCGTTTTCAATTGCCTTTGTCACCCATTTGTGCTCTATCCTTTCTCCCTCTTTCATACCAACCTTTTCCATAAGCGATTTAAGCCTGTCTGAACCAAATATTCTTAGCAAATCATCCTCAAGAGAAAGGTAGAACCTGCTTGAGCCCGGGTCTCCCTGCCTCCCCGCCCTCCCTCTCAACTGATTGTCAATTCTTCTTGACTCATGTCTCTCCGTCCCGATAACATGAAGTCCGCCAAGTTTTACAACCTCTTCATGTTCTTTATCACATATTTCTTTGAATTCGCGATAGTATTTTTCTATTTCCTCTGGTGTAGCATCGGGACCCGCTTTCTGCTTTGCCAGGTATTCTGGATTTCCTCCAAGCAGTATGTCAACTCCTCTACCTGCCATGTTAGTTGCTATTGTTACTGCACCCTTTCTTCCCGCCTGTGCTATTATCATTGCTTCTTTCTCGTGATGCTTTGCATTCAGCACATTGTGTGGAATTCCCCTCCTCTTCAGCATCTGGCTCAATCTTTCTGACTTCTCAATGGAAATTGTTCCAACGAGAACCGGTCTGCCCATCTTGTGAAGCTCCTCAATTTCATCAACCACAGCCTTAAACTTCTCCCTCTCTGTTTTAAAAACTACATCCGGATATTCAATTCTTATAAGTGGCTTATTTGTCGGAATAACAACTACATCAAGGTTGTATATCTTCTTGAATTCAAGCGCTTCGGTCTCTGCTGTTCCAGTCATTCCGGCAAGTTTTTTATACATCCTGAAGAAGTTCTGGTATGTAATTGTAGCAAGGGTCTGATTTTCTGATTCAATCCTTACCCCCTCTTTTGCCTCTATTGCCTGATGAAGTCCGTCGCTCCATCTTCTTCCAGGCAAAAGCCTTCCTGTAAACTCATCCACTATAATGACCTTTCCGTCTTTCACAACATAATCTACATCTCTATGAAAAAGATGGTGGGCTCTCAATGCCTGGTGAAGGGCGTGCAAAATATCTATATTTTTAGGGTCATACAAATTATCCACCTTCAACAGAGATTCAGCCTTTGCAATTCCCTCTTCTGTCAGGATCACACTCCTCATCTTCTCATCAAGAGTAAAATGCTTATCTTTTTCAAGATATCTAACTATGCTGTTCACCCTGTAATAAATCTCAGGGGATTCCTCAGCAGGACCTGATATTATCAAAGGAGTCCTCGCCTCATCAATGAGTATGCTGTCAACCTCGTCAATGATGGCATAATTGAATCCCCTTTGAACCATATCCTCAAGCGAATACTTCATATTATCCCTTAAATAGTCAAAACCGAACTCGCTGTTCACACCATAGGTTATGTCAGCATTATATGCCTTTTTCCTCTGAAGGTCATCAAGACCAGGAATTATAACACCCACCTCAAGCCCTAAAAATCTGTATATAACCCCCATCCATTCAGCATCCCTTCTCGCAAGATAATCATTCACAGTCACAATGTGAACGCCTTTTCCTTCAAGGGCATTTAGATAGGCTGGAAGAGTTGCTACAAGTGTCTTTCCCTCTCCTGTCTTCATCTCCGCAATTTTTCCCTGATGAAGGACTATACCTCCCAATATCTGAACATCAAAATGTCTCATGTTAAGTTTTCTTCTCGCAACCTCCCTCACCACCGCAAATGCCTCAGGAAGAAGGTCATCAAGAGTGGCTCCCTGAGAAAGTTTTTCCTTAAACTCACCTGTCTTCCTTCTCAGTTCATCATCCGATAATTCCGTGATTTTTGGTTCAAGGGAATTGATATGCTCAAGAATTGGACGAAGTTTTTTTAGTTCCCTCTCATTCTTCGTCCCTATTATCTTCGTAAGTATTTTTTCTACGAGACCCATAATGTTTTACATTTTAATACCTTTTTCTTTTATTTCAAACCTGCACTTCCCTGTGAAGTGAAATTTTAAAAATGCTAAAAATTCATTTCCTACATGATACCAGTCTTATTCTCGTCTACCTCATTTCCTGTTTTTCAACTAAAAATATCTTTATCTCATAAACGCTTGAAGTTTCATTAAAAATCCAATATCGCCCTGAAATCTCAAACGACCCTCCATAAATGCCTTTGCAGGCTCTAATTCCTTCTTTACCATATCTGCGTAGTCCTTTGCGTTCATCATCAATTTTACCTCAGGGGAATCTCCCGAGTTGAAACGCAATGTTGCATTGAACGGCTCGCGATTTTCTACGGAAAGTTCAAGGTGAAATTTGCCTTTAATACCAAGAAGAGAGGTATATTTTTCTCTCGTCCTTATCTTTGGGTCAAAAAACATATCAAGGATACCCTCAACTTCAGAAGAGATTGCTCTCCTCCAGTTAGATTCAGAAAGGATAATCTCAATCATCGGGTTACTTATTCCTCCCGGAATTACCTCCATTTCTTTTCCATCCTTAACTACTACCGCATATACTCCGCCATTTTCTCCAGTGATCTGGAATTGAATTCTAAATTCGGTTCCTTTAAACTCTTCCGATGGGGGCGTATTAGATAGCGTTTCCTTAAAAATTGAGGGGATTATCTCTTCAAAGAATTTTTTAACACTTACATTTGGTTCTACCCTCATCCCATTCATCTTTTGCCTCCATTTTTTATTTTAATTTAAACAGCCATTTTTGTCAAAAAATTCTGCAGAGACCTCACACCTGCACTCTTTAAAAATTTATTCCCTCCCCCTATTTCATAAAGGCGACTAAAAATACTCGCTCAAGTTATACCCCTTCCATTGGGCATATTTCTTAAGGTCTTCTTCAACTGCTTCCCACACTATCAAAAGAACTGTTGCATCATCTATGTATCCAAACCCGGGGATGAAATCAGGAATGAGGTCAATAGGGCTTAGAAAATACAAAAGGGCAAAAATTAGCCCGGCAATTGTAAACCAGGGTATCTCTTTATACCTTCCGCCGAAGTAATCATTCACGCAGTTATATAGAAGTTTCAATTTTCCCACAAATTTCTCAACGGGTCCAATCCTTACAGCGGTGCCCAATTTTCTTTCTGCTTTATTAATTTTCTCCTCAACCTCCTTTTGTTTATCCCTCCATTCCTTTTCTATCCTTTCCTTCTCTTTTGCCATCTCTTCCCATCCATCCTTCACATACTTCTCTTCCATTTTACCCTCCTTATTTTTTTCTATTATATAAAACGAAGAAATGGGGTCAAATTTTAAGGGGGTGGGTTGAATTTTGCGTTCAGAAGTGAAAAAGGGACTTTAGGGGAATTTGAAAGATTTGTTAAAATATAAAAAATGAAATTTTACGGGTTTTTAGGAAATGCGTTTTCTTGATTATTAAAAATTCAAGGGTATAATGGTTGGGGAGGTGAGAGAATGTTTGTATTTCCCAGGCAGGAATGGCTTGATGAGTTCAAAAAGGAGATAAACAAAAGTGAGGATTACAAAAAATCCGGTGCAACATGGGAGGCTGGACCAATTACATTTGTGATAAAGGCAAAACCAGAAATAGGTTTAAATGAAGATGTTGCAATGTGGATAGATTTACACAGAGGGGTATGCAGGGAAGCAAAGATTGTTTCCATGGAAGAAGGTGCTAAGGCTCCATTTGTAATCACCGGTGAATACGAAAGATGGAAACAGGTCTTAAAAAAGGAACTTGAGCCAATAAAAGGAATGGTTCAGGGAAAACTGAAACTAAAAGGGCATCTTCCGACAATCGTAAAATATGTAAAGGCGGCACAGGACCTTGTTGAATGCACCACAAGGATTCCGACAAAATTTCTTGACGAGTAATGGCTTATACAGAAGAACTCAATTTTATATTTTCGGTGCCAACAAAGATAATCTTCGGAGCTGGTTCAATAAAGGAGTTAAGGTTAGTTTTGGAGGAAAGGGGGTTAAAAAGGATCCTTCTGGTAACGGATAAGGTCTTAAGGGGTAAAAAGGAAATTGTTGGAAGGGCAATAGAAATAATCGGGGATAAACTTGCTGGAATTTTTGATGAAGTAATTCCAGATTCTGGAATTCACATTGTTAACAGCGGAGGAAGGGTTGCAAGGGAATTGAAGGTTGATTCAATTGTGAGCATAGGTGGTGGAAGTGTAATTGACACAGCAAAGGGAATTGCCATTCTTAACACCTTTGGAGGCAAAATCACAGATTATGATGGATTTAACATTCTTAGCGATAGGGTTACATTCCATATAGCAGTTCCAACGACTGCAGGAACAGGAAGTGAGGTGACAATGGCAGCGGTGATAAAAGACCATGATACGAAAAGAAAACTCATTTTCGGAGACATTCACATAATACCCGATGTGGCAATCCTGGACCCTGAACTTACTCTCTCTCTTCCACCCGAAATCACTTCTGCTACAGGAATGGATGCATTGAGTCATGCAATAGAAGCCATGCATTCCCAGCAGAGAGAACCCTTCTCAGATGCCCTCTCTCTTCATGCAATAAAACTCATCTCCACATATCTTTTAGTAGCATATAAAAATGGCAATGATATAGTAGCGAGGGGGCAGCTTCTCATAGCCTCATGTCTGGCTGGCGCAGCATTTTCAAATGCTCAGGTTGGGCTTGTTCATGCCCTCGCTCATGTTCTTGGCGGAAAATACGGGGTTCCCCACGGAGTTGCAAATGCCATCTTTTTACCCTATGTGATGGAATTCAACCTTTTAGAATGTGTTGATGTGTATGCCGAGGTCTCAAGTGCCCTTGGAATAAAAAGGGGTTCTTTATCGTTAGAGGACTATGCTAAGAAGGGGATAGAGTTTATAAAAAACCTGATTAAGGAGCTCAATCTCCCTTCAAAACTGAGAGAAGTTGGGGTGAAGAAAGAAGACCTTGAGATAATGGCTGAAGAGGCTCTGGGAGACGGTTGTATCGTTTATAATCCGAGATTTGCTATGGATGCAGAAATTGTAAAATCGGTCCTTGAAAGTGCTTATTAAAAAATATATGGGTAAGGAGGATTGAAATGGAGATAAAAGTGACAAAGGAAGCAGAGGAGATTGGACTTGCCACGATGCTGGCAGACCTGATAAGACAGAATGTAGAAGGAAATCTTTCAAAAAAGATAATTTTTTACCTAACAAAGGGGAATGTGTTCATAAAGGCGGTGGACGCAGATGTTGAGATAACGCTGGAATTCAACAGGGGAAGTTTGACAGTTCACAAAGGGAAAAAGGGCAGACCCCATATTGAAATAGAGGCTGACTCGGAAACCATTGTCAATCTCAGCCAGATAAAGACAATTTTTTTCATGCCAGTATTTCTTGATTCAGTCGGAATAAATTCGGCGAAGAAAATTCTAACAGGAAATTTGAAGATAAGGAAACTCGTTTTCCATCCGCTCCTTCTTATCAAACTCACAAATCTCGTCTCTGTTAACAGTATACCATAGATGCCTTACATAAAAGCCAACGGAATAAACATATACTATGAGGTTAATGGAAAGGGGAAGGAATGGATTGTCTTTATTATGGGACTGGGAATGCCCGGATTTGCATGGGAGGAGCAGATAAAACATTTTTCAAAAGAATGGAAGGTTCTGACATTTGACAATAGAGGAATAGGAAAAACAGATAAACCACCTGGTCCATACTCCATAAAAGATATGGCTAAAGATACAATTGAACTTACAAAGGCACTGGGAATTGAATCGGCGCATTTTGTGGGAATTTCAATGGGAGGGATGATAGTTCAGGAGATAGGTATAAACTATCCCTCCTGTGTCAAAACCCTTACAATGGCTTCCACATACGCAAAAGCAGATGAAAGAATAAGAGAGCATGTAAAAAGTGCCTCTGAAAAACTTGGTATAATGAATCTCATAAACGACATTCCCGCATTATTCTCAATGGCTGAAAAAATTAATCAGAAAGAAACGATGGAAAAAATCGTCCATTTCTTACTCCCCTTAACCCTTTCAAAGGAATTTATAGAAAAGAGAAAAAAGGATATATTGAAGCTCGTAGAAAGAATTATGGAAACTCCGCCAACAATTAACTCATTTTTCGGGCAGGTTGTAGCAACGCAGACGCATGATGCTCTTGATAGACTCCACCTTATAAACTCCCCTACCCTCGTCATCACAGGAACCGCGGACCATCTCGTCCCACACGATTGTTCAGATGAAATAGCAAAAAGGATAAAAGGGGCAAAACTCGTTAAAATAAAGGGAGGCTCTCACGGGATAAATTTTGAAAACGCAGATGAGTTCAACAGAGAGGTGGAAAAATTTATAAAGGAGGCAATATATGGGTGATACACTCTGGGGTAGCATATTCAAAAAATTGGGTAAGAATGAGATTGAGAAATTTCTGAGCGAAAATCCTCTTTTTGAAGGTTTAAATTCAAAAGAAATAAAAAGCCTTTCAAATCTCATTCATCTCAGGAAATACAAGGACGGGGAGATAATTTTCAGAGAGGGCGAGCCTGGAGTCGGTTTATATATTGTTATGAGAGGAAGGGTAAGGATATTTAAGAGCGTTAAAGAAGGAAACGAGATTACACTTGCAGAATTCGTTCCACCACAGTTCTTTGGAGAAATTGCAGTTATAGAAGGAGGACCAAGAACTGCTTCTGCAGTTGCAGTTGGCGATACTGACCTCCTGGGTTTCTTCAAGGCTGACCTTATGGAACTCATTGAAACCAATCCCCGTGCCGGTGCAAAAATCCTTCTGAGAATTTCAGAAATTCTCTGCAAAAGATTGAGAAATGCGGACAGAGAAATAGCGAGGCTTTCATCGGGTGAATCAAAGTAACAGCATTTCTCTAAAGATAGCATCAGGAATTCTTCTGAGTTTAATAATTGCAGGAGTTTCCTACGGATTTATTAAGTTTATTTTTTTACCATTTATAAAAATAGCAGGAATCTCTCTGATAATTACCCTTATGCTCTTTTATCTCCTTGACCCTGTTATTGCCTGGCTTGAAAGAAAGGGAATAGAAAGGGATAAATCGGTAAAAATGATTTTCCTTTCTTCCATGGTTATTTTCATTTTAATTGCTGTGATTACACTTCCAGGAATAGCGAAAAAGGGGGCTTCATTTATGTTTGAGAAGGGTTCCATCAAGGAAGAAATCCTTTCTGGAATAGAAAAGGCTTCCACGCCCCTTGAAAAATTTATCCCGAAACAGGTTGTTATGGAAAAAACAGTTAGAATTATTGAGGATATGCAGAAATCATTTTTTGAAAACCTTCCTTCAATAATAAATCAGATTTCATACATCATTATACTCGTTCCATTTATGAGCTACTTTATCCTCGTGGGAAAGAGAAAACTGCTTAACAGGTTTCTTGAGTTTGTTCCAAATCGCTATTTTGAAATAACCCTACATCTCATTCACAGAATCAATCTCCAATGGGGAGTTTACATAAGAGGAAAAATTCTTGAATCCCTTATTCTATCCGCTGTAATTATATTGTTTTTACTCCCAATCAGACCTCCATACCTTATCCTTCAGGCTTTAATAGCAGGTTTTATGAACATAATTCCTTACATAGGCTCTATAATAGGAGGAATCCCCGGAGTAATAATTGCGGTAAGCCATTTTAAGGCAGGGGTTGTTTTATATGTGATTTTTGTTTATTTTGTTGTGGCTCAGATAATAGTTGACGAAATCATTTTAACCCCTACCCTCCTTGCAAAAATTTCGGACCTTCATCCGTTGACGGTTCTTATAGTGTTATTTATAGGTGAAGAGATAGGGGGCATCATTGGGATGATTGTATGCATACCTGTAGCGATTCTTCTGAAGATAGTCATCCTTGAAGCATACTACTTCTTCAAATATCAGGGAGAAACCCCACCGGAAATATATTAAAAATTGCAGATTTTTTTCACAGATTTTAATACGGTCCCTTTAAAGAAGGGGGAAGTGGAAAAAACATATACGAAAACCATATTCTCTTTTGTGGAAATTAAAATCAAGAGCCCCGGTATTAAAAGAGAAAGGATATGAAAAAGTATCGCAATCAATAAAAATGTAAAAGAGAAGAAAATAAGTTTTACGGTTTCATCTTTCATTATTGCTATGCCCACCCATGTAAGGGGTTTTAATATCTCAAGTTCAAATCCTTCCAGCTCTATTTTTTGCCCTTCCCATATTTCACCTTCAAATACGGTTTTCTTTTCTTTTTTTATTGTAAGAATCATTTTATATTGTTTATTGATCAACCAATTATCCTCAAGTTTTTTTAATGGTAAATCTATTTTGAAAAAAAATGAGTATGGAAGCCCTTCAATTGTAAATGAATCCTGGGTTCCAGGAGGAATGTTGTTAAGAATAAAGTGGCTGTAAAACTCCAGCAACTGGTTCCCTTTCATCCTTACCCCGATTCCAGGAGCAATCCCAAAATTCGTAATAAACATATAATACCTCCCCACTCTGGTTGGAGGAAAAGAGCTGATTTTTAAATTTTCAACACTCCATCTCTCACCTTTAATACTTATGTATGCGTCAAGTCCAAATTCTATAAAGCTTTTAATTAAATTCCTTTTAAACCCGGAAGGTCTTAAATAAGTTATTTCCAGATTTTCCAGTGTTCCAAAAGACCTTCTGTTATAACACTCTTTACCCTTCCACTCAGAAGCCCACGAATATCTGCTTTCCATTTCAAAATTAGGTATAAATCTCTTTGACTCATTCTCGCCCAGCAATATTTCCTTAGCAGCCCTCGTTTTAACACTTAAAAAAACGGATAAAATGAATAAAATGAAAGCAAACAGAACCCAGGCTCTGGCAAAAAGCAGGAAAAACCTCTTTTTTATTAACAAAGCGTTATTAAATAAATGGACTCTATAATTATTTTTTAAGAAGTTCTCAGAAAATTGTTTTAATGTATCTGCCGGCGACGATGATTCAACATAGAAGCGATTAATATAAAAATTATAGCCCATTAATTTTTTAATATCGGGCTCAGGTTTTAAAAGCCATAAGGCTTTTTTAACTGGATAGGAAAAAAGAATTGAAAACACTATAATAATAAGAAACAAATTTATGGAACATCCTACATGCTCAATTAAATAAGAAATTACACCCTTTCCCCCAAGTTCCGGGCTGGAAAAAGAGAACAGAAGGATCAAATAAAAAATAATGGCACAAACCACAAATAAAAATAAATTTTCGGCTTTCAAAATTTGAAAGATCTTCCTTTCCCTTTTACCCATTTCTCATACTCTTCTTTAATTTTTTTTACATCAAGAATTATTTCATTTCCCTCCGCATCAAATTCTAGCGGAATAGGATTACATCCTCCGCTCTCCCCTACTGTAAGAATGGGAATTGGAGTTCCACAGTATTTACAGAAGAGGTCTGCTCCAAGTTGCGCATAACCTTCAGGTTCACATATTTCGCAGGCATCAAGGGCTATTCCAAAATTTCCATCCGGCTTTTTAATGACAAGGAATCTTATGAATTCACCATCTTTTTCAAAAAAGAACTTGTGAAGGAAACCATCGGATATATTTATTGGTCCCCCAGAAATTTTTAATACAATTTTCCCATTCTCATCTTCAGTTACTCTGTAGGGAATTGGGTCATATATGCTTACTTCTTCCTTTTGAAATCTTATAAAGGAAATAAGGACGAACAAAATTACAGCTACTATAAAAATACCTCCGATGGATTTTTCTCTTTTCACATCATAAATTTTTTTTCTCAACGAAGGAGTAGGAATTTCTGTCATCCATTCCACTGGAATTTGTTCTTTTAATAAAAAAACTATCCCGGGCAAAAGAATAACGATTATAGAAATAAACAACCCCGTATCTTCTTTAAATATAAAGTTCACTAACTTCCAGAAAAAGGGCTTAAGATATGGATGATCCGGCAGACATAATGTTACAATAAAAGTATGAACTATATCGTGGGATGTTTTTATTATTCTATTTACTAATTGTTGAAAAAGAAAATGTTTGCTCATTCCTGTGTTCCAGAAGGTTAAAGAAAAAGCCCCTGTGACATAAAAAAAGGCATGATAACGGTCCTTCCCATATATTTTTTTAAGGTCTGCAATTGCAACGAATCCTGTTTGACACAACCCTATAAGAGGTAATACAAAGAAGTAAAAAGGAGGCTTCTCCTTCAAAAGAAGAATTTCTTTTAAATAAAATCCCACAACAGAAGTTTCATTCAGAATTAAGGATATAATAAAAACCGAATTTAAAGAAATTAAGTATCCCTTTAAAGGTTGTGACACATAAAAGGAAAGGGTCCATAGAAAAAAAACAGATAAAGCAGAAAAAATCGCAACCATATGAAATAAAGCGGGTGAAAATAGATTGGTAAGAAAAATGAGAAAAAGCAATACAATCTGGAGCAAGGTGGTAACAAATAGAAAAAGCAGTTTTTTTTCTCTCCAGCTAAGAGAAGATAACAACAAAAGAAAAAAATATTTTATAAAGAATGTTAAAAAAATCATAAACATCTTAAAATCCCATCTTCTAAAAGCAGGGTTCTATCTCCCCACTTAGAAATATATGGATTATGGGTAGCCACTACAACAGTAAGCTGCATTTCTTTCTGTAATTCTTTCACAAGGTTCAAAAAAATCTCTGTATTTTCTCTGTCAAGATTACCCGTGGGTTCGTCTGCAAGAAGTATTGCCGGTTTATTCACAATTGCCCTTGCTATTGCAACTCTCTGACATTCTCCACCCGACAATTGTGAAGGATAATGGGAAATACGGTGTCCCATTTTTACCTTTTTTAAAATCATCTCCGCTTCAAATTCGTCCGGTATGGAATGCATAAACTGCGCCAGCATCACATTTTCTAATGCTGTCAGATAAGGTATTAAATGGTACTGCTGAAAAATAAATCCAACATTCTCTGCCCTCCATTCGGCGAGTTCGTCTCCACTCATTGAATTAAGTTCCTTCCCCCCGACTATTACCCTTCCGCTGGTAGGAATGTCCAGTCCTGCTATAATGTTTAAAAGGGTAGTCTTTCCCGACCCTGATGGACCCATTATTGTCACCCATTCTCCCTTTTCTACAGTCAAACATACATCTTTAAGGGCTTTAATCTCACCGTAATTTTTGCATACTTTCTCAAGTTTTATTATTTCCATCTGTCACTCGCCCCTTATAATTTCTGCGGGTTTTAGCCTCAGAATTAAATAGATAGCAAACCACACAGGAGTAATAAGGTAGAACAAATTTATGAATAACGAGAAAAGAATGGGTTTATAAGAAAGTGGGGGGAAAAATTGAAGTATGGAAAAAGAAAGGAGTGTGGACAACAAAATCCCAGAAATCACACCAGCGGTTACCCCTCCACTCCATATTATAAAAATCTCAAATCCAATCATTCTTAAAATAAAGTTGTTTTTAGCTCCCAGGCACACGAGTATTCCAAATTCTTCCTGTCTTTTCATTACATGGGAATAATTTAAATAAAAAAGGGATACAAAAGTTACAACTGCAGTAATTAATGCTATAATCAACACCAGATCCGTAACCCCCTTTGTGAATCTTACCCTTTTGTCTTCAACAAGTTCCCCTGTTCTTACAAAAACAATACCTTCTATCCGTGGTAAACTCTTTTCAGGTATCTCGCCAAAAACTTTTACCCGACTAACTCCTCTTGTATTAAAAATTTTTTCGTATTCTTTAAGAGAAATTATTATTCTATTGTCTATTTCTGTTCCTGTTTCTATTATTCCTCTCACGATAAGCCTTGTATTTTCTACACTTATTATATCTCCTAATTTTAGAGAATTTAACCATGCCACATTTCCTCCGAGTAGCACCTCATTATCAGAAAAGGGTAATCTTCCCTTAAGTTTTCCCCTTATGAAATCTTTTCCTTCTTCTATTTCAATGCCCAAAACACCGACAAATCCAAAATTAGTTTTTGCAAAGGTTTCTGCTTCGGGAAAAAATCTGGCTGAAGAATAACCCCTGGCGATCTGGGTCAAAGATTCAACGGGAATAAATTGACCTTCGGAGGGCAAAAGAATTAACGAAGGCTGGAATTTTTTAATCATTTTCGTAATGAAGCTCTCTGCAGAAAATTTGAAATTAAAAAACATGGTAAACACAAAAGAGGTTATACCCACACATAAAATCATAAAAATAAATATAATTTTGTGTGAAAAAATCTCGGAAAAGACCATTTTGAAAAAAAACTTTCTTTTTTTATTCATTTCATCCTCATCACTTCAGCAGGGTGAGTATTTCTTATTTTCCATATTGGAAAAGGTAAAGACAAACTTTCAATTAACACAAAAATGAGCATTCCGAATAAAAATTGCTCTACATTCATATTTATTTCAACATAAAACAATTTTGAAATTATTTTTAAAAAATAGATGCTAAGGATAAAACCTCCAAAAATTCCACACACCCCTTTTGCCAGCTCTTCAAAAAGAATTATTAATAAAACTTTAGATGTTCTTCCCAAAGCCTTCATTAATAGTATTTCTTTCAACCTCTGCACGAAGGAAGCCTCAAAGGCTACGATGGAAACAATAGAACCTACAAAAATTAAAAAAATGGAAAAAATTGTAAAAAATATGGAAAGTTTTTTTACAACTATAGCTTCATATTCTACATGCTGCCACAAAGGTTTTGCTTTACTACCTCTTACCACCTCCTCTATTTGTTTGCTTACTGAAGTTACATAGGGCGTGCAATACCATTTCTCATACTCTTTTGGACTCATGGTGGAAGGGTCTCTTTTTCCAAACTCATCAATCGGAACGGTAAGCGCATTAACCATTATTTTGGAAACATATCCTTTTAAGCCGGTTAATTTTTGTAAATTTGCAAGAGAAAAAATTATAGAAAACATATATTCTGGCGAAGAAATCACAATTCCTTTTATTTCAAAACTTCTTCCGTAAAGGCTTACAGTATCTCCTATCTTTAAACCAAATTTTTGGGAAAGAGCTTCAGTAATCATCACCGTTGTCTCTTCGTAATCATTTATCCAATCCCCTTTCGTAAGAAGAAATTCATTACCTTCAATACGAATTCCTCCTTTAAAATCAGCATTATTCACTGTCTCCTCTTTTTGTATCCATGTCCCAATAATATTCACAGGAATTCCCTTTAATTCACTTTTTATTTCAAGATAAGGTGTAACACTCATGATATTATGCCGCCAGAAAATTGATTTTATTTTGAAAATATCCTCCTCCAGCAAAAATTGCCCTGATGCAGGTTCTACAATTATATTGGCTCCAAACTTCCTCACTTCTCTGTTGATTTTTTCTTTTATATGAAAAATTGAATAAATTAGAGCAGTGGTTGAGGCTATTATTGTGGTTAAGGTGATTATAGAAGGGATAGTAAATTTCCACCTTCTCTTTATCCCTTTTATCGCAAAGGTTAAAGCGTATAAAAACATTTTTATTCAATATATATTTTCCGCCAACTAAATCAAGGGAGAAAATTTTTAAAGGGATGGGATATAATCGTTTCTTACATATTTATCCCTGGAAAATGTGATTAAAGTGAGACACTGCAAAAACTTGATTAATTCATTTTTTTGATATAATATATAATTCAGGTAATGATGAAGTTAAGTAACAAATCCTGTAACATAAAAAACAAATTTCTAATAGTGGCTCTTTTGTTTCTCACTAAAAATGGATTTTCAAATACCGCTCCTGTAATTGACAGCGTAGAGCTTTCAAAGGAAAATCCAAAACCAGGAGAATCTATAACCATAACTGTAAATGCTCATGACCCTGATTGCCCATCCATCTGTAATTCTGGAACATGTGAAGTGATCAGAAGAGATCTAACATCCTGGAGTGCTAATGGAGGCACAATTTCTTATATAGACACAGGCACAACAGGAAGCCCTTACACCACTTCCGCTACATGGGTTGCTCCAGCAACCACAGGAACTTACATCATCACAGTCACAATAGGAGATGGTGGAAATCCATTTACCTGTGGGAGCAGATTATATACATCAAAGGAAATCCCGATAAGTGTCTCTTTGGGAGAGCCACCTCTAATACAATCTATTTCTTTAAGTTCATCAACTGCCCTTCCAGAAGAAAGTGTGGAAATTATGGCTCAGGCTTTTGACCCAGATGGAGGCGAACTGACATGGACATGGTTTTCATCGGGTGGAACAATTACAGGAACCGATGACAGTGACCCGTGGAAAATAGAATGGATAGCGCCTTCTTATGCAGGAAGTTTTTCAATAACCCTTACTGTTAGTGACCCTGACGGAAACAGTGCTTCTCGCTCTATAGACATTCAAGTAGTTCCAGCCATTTTCTACGGATATTATTCTTTCAATTCTTCAGATATAACAGGAATTGGCATAAACTGGGCTGGGGAGGTATATACAAGTGACCCGATGAACGGTAAACTCCTAAAAATTTCTACAATGGGTGCCAATCAATTCCTTACAAGTGTAAAAGGAATAGAAGATGTAGAGATTTTACCAGATGGAGAAATAATAATAACTTCATCTACCCGTGGGTGCATAAAAAAATTATCTCCTGATGGAAAAGTAATAGTAGAAAAGAAGGGCTTTGTAATTCCTCAAGGAATTGCATATTCTAAAAACTATGGATTACTCTATATCACGGACCCAGCCTTAAAAGAGATATTTATCCTAAATCCTTCTGATCTGAATGTTCTCAATAGCTTCTTTACAGATGGATATCCTTCGGATGTAGCTGTATCATCTGATGGAAACAGAATAGCAGTGGTAGATATGGCAAATGCTACTGTAAAAATTTACGATACCTATGGAAACTATCAAACTTCTATAGGAACTTTCGGGAACAATCCAGAAGATTTTGTGAGACCCTATGGAGTGGCATTTGACAATAAAGGATGGATATATGTATCCGATATGTTCTCTGATGAAGTAAAAGTTTTTGATTCAAACTATTTATTTGTTGGAAATATCGGAGGTTATGGGACTGAAAGCGGTAAACTCCGTTCTCCAAAGGATGTAGAAGTAGACGAATTCGGAAGGCTTTTTGTGGTTTCTTCAAAGAATTCAAGGGTGGAAATATATATCACAAACAAAAGGACATCACTGGATGCAGATAGAGACGGACTTCCCGATGCATGGGAATTGTCTTACGGATTAAATCCTTCCGATCCATACGATGCCTTTGATGATTCGGATAGTGATAACCTGTTAAACATCCAGGAATATAAAATAGGAACTTCTCCCATAAATGCGGACACTGATGATGACGGGGTAGAAGATGGATGGGAAATTCTGTCAGGACTTAATCCTCTTGACCCATCAGATAATGTGCCTGTCCCAATAATTGAGTCTGAAGTCCCTGAAATTGTTGGTCCCTCTGTAATAGTTCTTTCTGCTGAAAGAAGTTATGACCCAAATAATGACCCACTTTCTTTCAAGTGGTTGGTGGAAGGTCCGTATGAATATCTAAAAATTTCTCCTGATGGGAAGGATTGTATAATCGGCGTAAAAAGACCGGGAAATTATAGGGTGAAACTCTTTGCCAATGACGGCAAAAAGGAAAAGCTCTCGGAGAAAAGCTTCACAGTTCTTAATTTGCCACCGTATGCGGAAGCGGAAGATAAAAAGTTTGTAGAACCTAATAGAATAGTGAAAATTTCAGGAAAACCCTCAATAGACCCTAATGGCGAAATGATCTCCTATAAATGGGAACAAATATCAGGACCACCTGTAACCATCTCCGACCCTTCTTCACCGGAAATTTATTTCTTGCCTGTAAAGGAAGGAATATATAAATTCAAACTCACCGTAAAAGATGAAACAGGAAATACTGCAACAGATGAAAGTGTGGTATATGTGTCAAATGGAGGAATACCAGAAAGTATAATGCCTGACAAAATTTTTGGTGAGATAGGTTCGCCAGTTATTCTTTCAGGATTTATTACCAGGAATGTTCCATTTAAGTGGGAACAGATTGAGGGACCTGCAGTAGACCTTTACAATGCAGACACCCTTTCTCCCTATTTTATTCCTGAATTACCCGGAAAATATGTATTCCGTCTCTCCCCTGAAAATGGGATTCCCGCTGAAACTACAGTAATTGTAAATAATTCAGAATTGCCATTAGCAGTATGTGGTGGAGAAACTCTTATAGAAACTGGAACAGGTGTGATTCTTGACGGCAGCGGAAGTGTATCCCATTCTGAGTCTGCCACATTTCTATGGAAACAAATTTCTGGACCGCCAATCTACATCCCAGATAATACTCAGAGGAAGATAAAAATTTATCCCATTCACCCGGGAAAATATGTATTTAGCCTTGTCGTTTGTAGCAGTGGTTTGTGCTCACTTCCATGCGAACAGACAGTATATGTTCAAAATAGGGAATACAATTTACCCGCTGTGGAAATAAATGCCCCGGACACAGTAATAATAGGAGAAGAGATAGTTGTAAATGCGGATATTAAAAAAAGGACAGAGAGCACAGAAGTTTGGTGGGATATAAAGGGAGAAAAAGGCACTGCAAAAGAATATGAAAATCAGTTGATCCTTTATCCTGCAAAAGAAGGACAAATTGAAGTCCAAGCTACTCCTGTAGATGAAAATGTCATGGGAATTTCCGATAAAAAAGAAATCATAATTGACCTTCCAGAAAGAGCAATTCCTGTAGCACATATAAAAGGTGGGGGAATGTTCATAGGAGGAGAAATTGCCACACTCAGTGCAGAAGAAAGTTTTGACCCGAAGGGAAAAACTTTGAACTATAGATGGGAAAGAATATATGGGAAACAGCCAGAATTCTTAATTGAAGACGGGGCAAACATATCTTTCCTTGTAGAATCAGGAAATACATACATTTTCAAATTATATGTAGATAATGGAAGATATGCTTCCGCACCTGTTTATTCTGCGGTAGCAGGAGCGGATGTAATTCTCGGGGTTGTCCCTTATGAAAAGCATAAAAATTATACCTTCAAAGTCAACAATGGGGTTATAAAAAGTATAGAAATAGAAGGAGGAGATTTAGACATCCCACAGAATATTCCATTAATGGTGGGGTTCCTCGGGGAAAAGCCCATCATAGAAGGTTCAAGCGTGGTTGATTTACCGCTTTACATAGCACCCGAAGGAGTTATAAGTATTGAACAGCCAGTCTTGAAATTTACTCTTTATAGAGCCTTGATAGGCGACATTCCATCTCATGCTTTAAAGATATACAAAATAAACGGCGAGGAATATAAAAAATTAGATACCGAGCTGGACGAAAGAGCAGATACAATTACGCTCTCAACTCCTTTGCTCTCTACAGGAAAATACGCTGTGGTGGCAGAGGGGATAAAAAGTCTTGACGAAAAAACGGGGTGCTTTATTGCCACAGCCTCCTACGGATTTTATGATGATAAAACAATCGGTCTTCTTAGAAGTTTTAGAGACGATATTCTTTTAAAATTGCCAGGAGGTAAAAAGATTGTGAAAATGTATTACAAATACAGTCCACACATAGCTGAGAAAATTGTAAGAAGTGAATTCCAGAAATGGATGATAAGAATGCTTCTTTTACCAGTTATCCTGGTGTTAAAATTCTGGTTTGTAATTCTCGGATTTGCTTTTGCCGCTATAAGGAAAGAAAAATTATTCGTTATTGCCTTTATCTTTTCTCTCACTTTTTCAGCCTATGCGCTTGACCCTCCACATAGCACAATAAATGCAAATGATTGCCAGAATTGTCATACTATGCATAAAGCAATTGGTAATATATTAACCACTGCTGAGGGAAATCCATATTTATGTCTGAATTGTCATACATCTGGAGGACTGAGCAGTTTAAAACCTATGAACGGAGAATTTCAATCAACTCCGGGAGCGAGAGGAAACTCCCATTCCTGGGCAAAAGGGCAGAACAATTTAACTTATGGTGCGCAGTTTCCCTTAAATCAAGAGATGCAACTAAGAATCTATGATGGAAAAATAGTATGTTCCACATGTCACAATCAGCATTCCCAAACAAATGTCCCTTTTGACCCTAATGCTCCTCCATCTGGAAATGGAAGACATTATCAGAGATTGAACAATTCAAACAACGAAATGTGCCTGGATTGTCATCGTTCAAGGAATGTGCAAAATGTGAGGACTTATACAGGTTCCTATTTGAGCCATCCTGTAGGAATTTCATACACAGGAGGTGATAGAAGAAGTGCTCCCCTTGATTATGACGGTAAACCACAACAGGGAGTGAGGTTTAAAGAAAACAGCACAGGAGATACAAATGCTACCAATAACTTCGTCCTTGACGCCTCAAACAAAGTAAACTGCATGACCTGCCACGGGGTTCATTATACAGATGGGCATCCCATGACGATAGATTTAAGATAGGAGGAAAAAAGATGAAGAGGACTTTTTATTTTAGCCTCATTTTTATATTCACCTTCTTAACAAAAGTATATGCAATTGAAATGAAAATTGAACCTTATGACATAGCCCCCTTCTCTGCTATCGGTGGTAAAACTAATGTGCCGGTTATTTCCATGCTCCTTTATGCACCCGGTGGAACATTAACCTGGTCTGGTTTAAAAGTCTATCTCATCGGGACAAATGCTGTTGACTCTGATGTATTATCCGTTAAACTTTACAGGGAAAACGGAACCACTCCGGGATTTCAACCAACAGAAGACACTCTCATTACTTCTGGAACATTTTCGGGAGGGACAGCACTCCTTTCTTTCTCTCAGAGCATTTCACCCTCTCCACTCACTTATTATGTTGTATATGACATTGCTCCTGTCCCACCTGCCTCTTTGACTCACAATGTGGGTGCTCGGTTAGGGAGTGATTCATTTACTGTGAATCCACCCAATACAGTTAATGCTACATATCTTCCCTTTTCTTCCAAAGAAATAGACTTAGTTGAAGGAAGACCGTCAATTGTTTCCTTAAATTATGTGGTTCACTCCTGTGATAAAGTCACCCTGACTCTTGAATTTAACGGTGACGAAAATGGAAATTCTGAAACCAGATTTCAATACTGTGTATCTACTTCGTGCACATGGATAGATGCATGTGCTTCTGTAAGAGGAGCATCACCAAGGACCTGCACGGTAGTTAGATTAAATCTGAACAATGAAAATTATAACTTTCAGGCCATCATCTCGGACCCAGATGGTATAAATGGTCCCTCTTCAATTACTGCAGGTCCAACTGCAGGATGTTCTACAACAGTAGGCGATATACCAACAGTGAACATCCTTTATCCGAAAAGTGGAGATATAGTGAGTGGAAATTCTCAATATCCCGTAAAAATAAGAGTTTCTGCATGGGATGCGGAAACCCCAGCTCCTTCCCTTACTCTCCAATTAAGAATAAACAATGGAACATGGGCCTCAGGATTTACCTATAACCCAAGCATAACAGATCAGTCAGGAAATCTATATGTATTTGAATATAATTGGGTTCCTCCTCAAGCAGGAATGTATAGAATTGCAGTGAGAGCAATTGATGGGAATAACAATTATGGATACGCCTTTAAAAATTCGTATGTCTATGTAAATTCTGTTACCACCTATAATGTGGGGGGAAGAGATGTATTTGTAGGAACTGGTAACCTTCTTGTAAGGGAAGAAGGAGATTTAACATGTATAGCATGTCACGCTGTATCTACACACGGTGGATATGTATGGGGAAGCACAAAGTATGGATACTGGGCAACGGGCTGCAGAACCTGTCATACACCGCACGGGACAACGAATATATATCTCATAAGGGAAGCCATAGAAACACCGAACAGTGGAATCCGTTCTGTTGTGTTTAAAGCACTTAGCGGAACGCCAGGCAATCCTAATTCAGGAGTCCTTGGCGATGATACGGACGGGGTTTATACAAATATATGTGAAGTATGCCACACAAAAACGAAATACCACAGAAACGATGCTTCAACTCCAAATCCCAACCATCAAAATGCTGCTGATTGCACTTCATGTCACAAACATGCTCTTGGATTCAAACCCGGTGGAGAAAGCTCCGGTGGTCAGTCATGTGAAACCTGCCATTCTGACCTGTTCAATCCCATGAATTCTGATGCCACCACCTACCATCACTACCTTGTAAATGCGAATGCCTCATATCCTGTAATTTCAAATCCATCGCTAATAGGAATTGAAGACCCCAACAGGAATTGCCTTATATGCCATACAGACCATGACCTCTTCAATCCCTCTCTCAATCCAAACAATACAATGGGAAGGGCTGCCAACTTGAGAACATCTATATCTACTGCCCCGAATCAAACATCCGGATATACCAATACAGATTTTTCAAGCGCCTCTGTTTCAATATGTATAAGTTGCCACACCTATCAGATGACAAAAAATACTACAAAACGGAAAAGCGACGGGACAACCCAGACAATGATTGTATCAGGAAGTGATTTCCAGGCAAGTTCACACAATTATTCAGTCCCCAGCACCTTCGGTTCCGACAATTCAACCTTTTATGCGAACTGTTCAAAATGCCATTCAGATTTACTCAATCCAAAATCCTCTGTTGGCGCCCAAACTTCCACATATAAATTCGGTCCCCACTACTCTCCTTTAAGATGGCTTCTGTATAAATTTGGGATTTCAAACCCCTCTGACCCTATTGAAGAATCATTCTGTTATGAATGTCATTCAGGAGGAACAGCAGGCAAGGATTATTACGGTGTTAAATCCATGACAAAAAGGGCAAAAAGCATAAAAGAAATAATGACAGACCCAACTCATCTATATCTCCATCCTGTAACAGCAACAACAGGTTCACACAAAGCAGTTGAAGGTAGTTATGGCTGGCAACCATCAACAGCAAGACATGTAGAATGCACTGACTGCCATAATCCTCACTCTGCATCGCAGGGTAATCACACAGATGGACAGGGAGGAATTGGAAACGCGAACAAAGGGGTATGGGGAGTTCAGATTGTAAGTTTTGGCACGACCTACAGCACTGGAACAGCTAATTTTACAAACAATAGTAACACTGTAACTGGAAATGGAACAAACTGGACAAGTGCATTCAACGGATGCAATATAAAAAACAACAATACAGGAATTGTCTATAGAATTAACACAGTAAGCAGTGCCACACAGTTAACCCTTATTGAACCTTACAGAGAAACATCTGCGAACAATCAACCATATACAATCATGTGCCCCAAAACTACTTGGGGAACAGGGGACTTCAACAGGGTTGAAAATTCTTCAAATCAGTATGAAATATGCTTCAAATGTCATACACAATATGGATGGGGTTCATCACCTCCTAATGCTACATGGTGGAATCAGGCTCAGACAAATGTGGCATCAGATTTCAATCCCTATAATCTTGCGTATCATCCACTTTTCGCTCCTGGAAGGAATCAACCACCCAACACTGCGAACCCAAACTGGTCGTCTTCTGCTGGAAGAAAAAGCAATACTTCTGCAAAATGTCCAAATGAAAATCCCAACGAAGGACTTGACAATACCTTCGTTGATTGCTGGGGAAAAAGCAGTCTCGTAACATGCTCAGACTGCCACGATACAGATGCCCCAGGCAATGATGTCCCTGAGGGACCACATGCTTCAGCATACCGATGGATATTGAAAGGAATAGACAAAAATGTAACAGTAACTTTATACAATGGAACAGTAGTTTATCCCAATCAGGGAGCAAATGTAAATCCCTATAATTTCTGTCTCAACTGCCACAGAAGAGATGTATATGGCGATAGGTGGAGTAAAACAACAACAACTGGAAGCTATAGAAATTTGAGTAGATGGGCTGGACATCCCGATAATGCCAGCTGTTATGGTATGAACATTATAGATGGCGACAGGGGAGTTAGTGTGTATCCCATTCCATGCCTTAATTGTCACGGAGGAAGAGGACCTGGTGGAATTCACGGTAGCAATCTTGGGAAAGGCTCAGCAGGTAACTCTGCACAGGGATTCAGGTTTATGAATGGAGCGAGCTGGCAGGGGCACACTACAACATTAACCGGAGGAACATGTTATACAATTGGCGCTGCTAACAATCTGAGCACATGCACTCAGCATAGTGGCGGAAGAACAATGAGCACTGCAATATATCAGTATTAATTTATGAGAAATTTTTTATTAATAGTGATATTGACGAGTTGTGTGTTGATAATAATTGGTTTAATTTTCCTCTTTCCTGTTTGCTGGGGGACAACAATGAGATGTATCTATACAGCGAGAGTTGAGATTTCCATTGCTTTAATAACTATTTTCTTATTCATCTTTTCATCTATTTTCCCATCCAGGGATGTTCAGATTTTAACAGGATTCGCAGGAATAATGCTTTCTGTTTTGATTTTGCTGGTTCCAACAAAACTTATAGGTGTATGCCAGAGCCCTGAAATGACATGCCATTCAAAATCGCTTCCCGCATTAAAAATTCTTGGCAGTTTACTTATATTAACCACAGGTTTATGGACTATACACTCCCTTTATAAAAAATGAGATAAAATTGAAAAGGATAATATCTCTGGCATTTAAAAATCTCATAAATAACGAAAGGATTTTCATTATCCGGACATTTTCCACTGCCCTGTTTATCTCTGCAATTTTTACAGGGATTTTCCTTTATAGATCCATAAAACTTTCTGTAGAACTGGGAAAAGGAATGCTTGGTGCAGACATCGTAGTTTTGCCTCAGGGTTCAGCAGAAAAAATTAAAGAGAGCATAATTCTGGGAATTGCTGAAAAGGTTTATATGGATTCAAAAATACTAAAGGAACTCACGGAGATTGAAGGAGTGGAAATCGTATCCCCTCAGGTATTTATAGAATCTGCCCAGGCTTCATGCTGTTCAATTTCCAATGTTTTTATAATAGGGGTTAAACCAGAAACAGATTTTATCCTTCGTGGATGGATGGAAGAGTTCAAAAAAATAGATAAAGGGTCTCCTCTTATAGCAGGGGCGTCCCTCGGGTTAAAAAGGGGGGTGAGTTTAAAGTTTTATGGACATGATTTTTATGTAGCAGGGGTTCTAAAAAAAACTGGATTCGGGATAATTGATGATGGAGCCTTCATAGATATAGATACCGCTTATCAACTTTCTGAAGAATCCAGGCTCAGGGAAGATGTTGTTGACCTTCCAGATATAAAAGACAAAATTACCGTAGCAATGGTTAAACTAAAAAAAGACGCAGACCCTGAGGAAGTAAAAAACAAAATAAAATATAAAATCCAGGGCATTGACCTTATTACATCTCCTGTATTTACAAAAGAAATAAAAGAAAAATTAAATTCTTTTCTATCAGCCTATTTCATACACGGCGTATACGCATTTCTGATATGGCTTTTGATATTCTGGGCTGTAATCTACATGGAAAGTGAAACCGCAGTGAAGGATATTAGTGCGATGTTCATAATGGGATATACAATTGAAGAAATTAAAAGGATGATCCTGTGGAAAGGTGTATTTAATGGTTTATTCGGAGGAATTCTTTCTATAATTTTAATTGTCCTGGAAATGATACCTATGGAGGATATTTTTAAAAAGGCAAAACTCCCATTTATTTTCCCTTCGCCAGGCGATTACCTTTCATTATTTTTGATTTTACTTCTTTTTTCCATATTTTTTTCCTCTGTCTTTTATATTATCCCGGTAAGGGGAATTAAAAGTAAAAATCTTAGAAAATGGGTGAGAGAATAATAAAGATTGAAAACCTATCCCACAAGTTCGTAGAAAAGGGTGAAGAAGTAATAGCGTTAGACGGAGTTACTCTTGAAGTATTCAAAGGAGACCTCATATTTATTACCGGACCATCTGGTGGGGGAAAAACATCATTGCTGGAAGCAATATCAGGATTACTCATTCCTGACGAAGGCATAATAAGAATAAAAGGGGTTGATATATATGAGATGGATGAATCGTCAAGAAGAAAGTTTCTATCAAAAATTTTACATTTTTCTCATCAGAATACCCCTCTTATATCATTTTTGAGAGTGTATGAACATCTTTCATATCATCCCGCATGTATGAGGTCCGGAGATATAAATGTTCTTCTTGAAGAATTAAATTTAAAAGAAGTTAAAAATTTATTTCCCCATCAGCTTTCAGGGGGGCAGAAAAAGAGGCTATCTATTGCCTGTGCTTACACTGGTTCACCTGAAATTGTTCTTCTTGATGAACCCTTCGCAGAAATGGATTTAAAAAGTGCTCAAAAAATAGACACCTTTATAAGAATGAAAAATGAAGAAGGAGTTACAACAATAGTAACCACTCATAATACAACTTTAATACAAAAACAGGATAAGGTGTTGAAAATGGAAAACGGGAGGGTTTACTTATAAAAATTATTTTCTCAGGACTGGATTCCTTGCAGCCCTGACCTCATCAAGCCTTTTGACCGGGGTTGTATGTGGTGCCTTTTTTAAAATCTCGGGATTTTCTTCTGCTTCCTTCATTATATTTTTAAAAGCCTCAACAAAGGCATCAAGGGTTGATTTGCTCTCTGTCTCAGTAGGCTCAATCATCAATGCTCCCTTTACAATGAGAGGGAAATAAATAGTTGGGGGATGAAAACGGTAATCAATCAACCTCTTCGCCACATCAAGTGTTGAAATATTAAATCTGGAAAAACTCTTATCCGAAAATACACACTCGTGCATACAAATTCTATCGTATGGAAGTTCAAGTAATTTCTTAAGTTTTACTCTTAAGTAATTGGCATTTAGAACAGAAATTTCAGCAACATCTTTTAGTCCACTTTCACCAATTCTCATGATATATGCGAGGGCTTTCAAAATAACAAGGAAGTTTCCTCCAAATGCCTTCACCCTTCCAATGCTTTTTTCAGGCTTTGAAAATGTGTATTTATTACCTTCTTTTTTAACAATCGGATAAGGAAGGTATTCTGACAATTCCTTACTCACTCCAATTGGACCCGCTCCGGGTCCACCTCCTCCATGCGGTGTTGAAAATGTTTTGTGGAGGTTCACATGGAGGATATCCACCCCCCAATCTCCTGGACGTGTCTTTCCACACAGGGCATTTAGATTTGCTCCATCACAATAAAGAAGTGAAGAGTTTTCCTTAAGGATTTTTGATATATCCTCAATGTATCTTTCAAAAAGCCCTAATGTATTTGGATTTGTAATCATCAAACAGGCAGTTTCATCTGTTATATGCTTTTTCAAAACTTCAGGGGTTATAACCCCTTTTCCCTCGGTATCCACATTTTTAACGACAAAACCTGCGAGAACCGCACTTGCCGGATTAGTTCCATGAGCTGTATCAGGAATAAGGACAACCTTTTTATAGTCCATCCTTTTATCTTTAAAATAAGCCCTTGCAATAAGCATTCCGGTAAGCTCTCCATGGGCTCCTGCTGCAGGCTGTAAGGTAAACGAATGCATACCGGTTATTTCCGAAAGATATCTTTCGGCAAGATAAAGAACCTCCATTGCTCCCTGAAGGGTTTCTAATGGTTGATAGGGATGAATCTCTGTGAAGCCTTTTAGATTTGCTATGTCCTCATTTATCTTAGGATTGAACTTCATTGTGCATGAACCAAGGGGATAAAAATGGGTATCCACGCTAAAATTCATCCTTGAGAGATTTGTATAATAGCGGACAAGTTCTGGCTCTGAAAGATGGGGAATGGAAGGAGCCTTTTTTCTCAAAAATTTTTCAGGAATTATCTCCTCTGCTTCAATTAACTGTATATCTTTTTCTTTCATAGTAAATCTATTATCATATTCTTTTCTCATTTCAACAAAAAGCAATTTTTCTTGAAATCTATGTCTTGAAGGCATATCCTTATACCATGGAGAGAAAAGAGAAAATCATTGGGCTAAGGGAAATAAAAATGAATGTGGTGGAATCTGGTGAAGGAGAGCCAATTCTATTCCTTCATGGATTTCCTGAATGCTGGTATTCCTGGAGATACCAGTTGAGAGGGCTATCTGATAAATTTCGCTGTATAGCCCCTGACCTGAGGGGTTTCGGTAAAACTGACAAACCACCAACTGGATACGATATAGAAACCCTTTCCTCAGATGTAATGGAACTCTCGGAAAAACTTTCTCTCAAAAATTTTATCCTCTGCGGGCATGACTGGGGAGGAGTTATAGCATGGGATTTCGTATATCGCTATCAAACAAAGGTAAAAGCACTTATAGTGATGAATGCCCCCCACCCTCTTGATTACATAAAAGAGATTTTTACAAATCCCTTTCAATTTATTAAAAGCTGGTATGTATTCTTTTTTCAGATTCCCTATATTCCTGAGAGAATTCTTGGAGCGAAAAATTACAAATTGCTGAGCAATTTAATAAAAGCTTCCATAATTAATCACAGTTTTTTTACAGACGATGATGTTGAAATTTTAAGGAAAGAAATCAGTAAGCCATTCGCACTGAAATGTGGAATTTCCTATTACAGAAATGCCCCAAAGAGCTTCATGAAATGGAGAAGACTTTATGTGAAAAAATTGAACATTCCAATCGGTGTTATATGGGGAAAGAAGGACAAATTTCTTTCCGTAAGACTTGCCAAAAAAATGGCAGAAAAAACCAGTGGAAAATTTATCCTTAAAATTTTGGAGAACTCCGGGCACTGGGTGCAACAAGAATGCCCTGATGAAGTAAACAGGCTCATCAGAGAATTTGTGGAGGGTATTTGAAAAATTTTTGCTATTTTGATGTTTTTAGAATGGGGTTTTTTGATTTTATTGACAAAGAGCATAAGGAAAATGGGGCACATTTTAAAATAATAGTGAAGACTTGATTACTACCGGAACTATAAAATGAGGATGAATATTGTAGAAATTTCGTGGCAAAATTTCGCTTGACATTCAAAATTCTTCGGGTTAAAATATAAAAAATGAAAGAGGAGGGCTAACATGAAGAGAGAGGTAATTACTATCTATCTATCCTGATATGGGTTTTTGCAGGATGTAACAATGGAGGGTTGAAAGAGGGAAAGGAAAATTTGAACTCATTCCCGAATTCTGTTTCATCAACCATAGAACCTCCGAAGGGAGAGCTCCCACCAAAGGATGTGGAGGTATATGATTCATCTTCAAGTCATTCCATAAAGGAATGGTTTATTGGGAGACCGATTGGCGAGGTCATTCAAGATATGAATGGGAATATATGGTTTTCCGATTTGGAGCAATTTTATGGATTGGATTATTGTCCTGCAAACTGGATAGGGCGTTTGAATCCACAAACAGGTGAGGTAAAAATCTGGACCATTCCCTCAGGCAACAGGATTTCAGACCTTGAGATTGATTCTCAAGGCTATATCTGGGTGGTTGAGAGGATTTCATCTTCTCTTGTAAAATTTGACCCTGTTTCAGAGACTTTTAGATATTATTCTGTCCCTTCTGGCTCATGGCCATTTGACATGACATTCTCTCCGGATGGGAATATATGGGTGACTGTGACTGTAGGGAATAGAGTTGCGGAATTCAATCCATTAACAGAAAGATGGGTGAGGAGTTTTGTTGTTCCAAATGTTACATGGACAGCAGGAATTTTGTTCGATTCAAATGGTCTTGTATGGATTACATCAACCCTACCATGCAAAGCCCCATTTATCTATGACCCAAAAACTGGTTCTTTCAGGGATATAAGTATAGATGGCTTCTGTCTTGACAGGGAGCTTATGGAAAGAAATGGTGCACTCATTGCTCCGTGGTTTCTTCAAAAACCTTCATCATTCATAGAGTTTTTTTCTGATGGAAATTACATAGAGCATCCTGCTGGAATAACGACTGGTAAATGGGTTGATTATTCTTCGTTATTTGATTCAATTGCCGGTGGTTATGACG